>Ga0315913_1000259_pt1 | contig 41355 bp, 23 predicted proteins | sample MpolsnodulesMG_FD_207736 | JGI IMG/M metagenome (GOLD analysis project Ga0315913, IMG submission 207736) | Medicago polymorpha root nodule microbial communities from Los Angeles, California, United States - small nodules | ecosystem: Host-associated > Plants > Roots > Nodule | place: USA...
GGTGTAAAATATACATAAACCCTAAAACTCATAACTACAACATAAACATGCAAACATCTAAACAATTAAGCAATATAAGTCATTTACATGTAACATTGTATCATTTCTTGCAAAAAAAATCAAAATTTAAACAAAACCCTAAAAATAAAAAAAATCTAATTTAAGAGAAAAAAATCTAACATGAACATGCAAACATCTAAACAATTAAGAAATATACGTCATTTATATGTAACATTGTATCATTTCTTGCAAAAAAAAAATCAAAATTTAAACAAAACCCTAAAACTAAAAAAATCTAATTTAAGAGAAAAAAAATCTAACATATCAACATATAAAGATTAGTGGTATTTAATTATGAAAACTTACTTGTTATTGGAGTGTTGAGGTTCTGTCTGTACACAGTGTGAGTTAGCCCACACAAATTTAACACCAGCGTGAATTAACTCACGCAGGGACAATTTTGTCTTTTCAGTTGGGAATGAGCTAAATGTATTGGGTAAAGAGCAGAATTCAAATTTTTTTTTTGACACCAAGGAAATTCATTAGTTAGGAATGAATAAGGTCAATTGCATAATGGGCCATAATTTCTATAAGCACCTCTTCAATCCATACTCTATTATTATTCACATGTGCCGATCTATTACCATCCCTGCCAGTAACATCTAAGCTTTTGCCCATATCCCTTTCACTCTGGTTCGTACATAATTCCTAGGAAGAGGTTTTTCCCAAAGTACAAGCCGAAATTTTAGATTACAATTTTTTTTTTTTTTTTATGGAATTAAAGTCCAGTTTTTCAATATAATGATTAATATTTATTAAAATAAAATAAAAGTATTATTTTATCTTAAAAAAGACACCCACTAATATTTTTTTTTGGGTAGAAAAGACACCCACTAATATGTGTAAGGAATAGAATGACTTTTTTTTGGGCAGTGTATAGAATGACTCTTTTTCATTATAAAAAGTATATTATTATAAAAAAAAAAGTGTAATAGATTTGAGATACAATCTGCATGCAAGGTAACATTTTGGACAAATAAAGAAAAATGATAACAAATGCGCCTACACGTTTGTAAGAAATCAAAGTAGTAGATAGCAATTGGATACAACAAAATGATATATATTTATTATTTTGATTAGTGTTCTTTTTTTAATTTAAAAAAAGGCCAAAATGAGACACATATTAATCAACTATAACTGGTCCTTCCAGCACAATATATATTGGAAACAACTTATTAAAAAGCCGAGTTACAGTAGGACAAGTCTAATAGCAAAACAAAAGAAAAAACAGACTAAAGTAGAGCAAATGAGCAAAGAATATGATTAAGCCTCCAAAAGCGGTAATCGAAAGTAACATATATCAACTTTAACCACCAAAAAGATTGAAGTTTAGTTCTTTCAGTTAACGCTTGCAGATGCTCCTCCCTATGCTGAAAAATACATATGTTTTGCTATTTCCAAATGACCCAAATCACAAAAAGGCCAAATAATATTAAGGGACAAACAAACATTTTTCGAAAATCCCCCTAAGTCACCAAATTGTAAGAGACAATCCAATAAGTTTCCTTGAGGTGCCGTTGAGAATTCTAGTTAGCTAGAAATAAGAGGTCAAAGTCTACCAAAAAATCACATTTAACAAACATATGATATATGTCTGCATCCAAACCACAATTTTTTTAACAACTTTGAACCTTAATAGCAAGAATCCACCACCTGACTAAATTATACTTTGTCAGAACACAGTTAAGAATCAAACGCCAACCAAAAGTAGAAATTTTAAGCGGAACAACCTGTAACCACAAAAGATGAGAGTTAGTCGGATAAATGTTGTCTTCTACTTTAGTCAAGTTGATATTGGCCTCGCCGACTGTATAACAACGAAATGTTTGTAATTTCCAAACTCATCGATCCCCCACTGCCACCTGCAAAGCAATTGAGGTTAACCGCTAAAAACACCCCCCGCACGATAAACCCTATACCATAAACTCCTCGTCTCCTCCAACACCATTTACCAAGTAATGTTAAGTTAAACTCCTTGAACCTCCTAACCCCTAAATCGTCATTTTCGTCCCCCCCAATAAAGTGATTGTGACTCTTCCACCGCAAAATCCTTCTTTTGATACAATCAATCAGAGGATACAAAAAATTAAGCTTCCTAGAGTCACCACCAATAAACAGCCCCAAACACAAAAAAGGTAGACGACCATGCTTACAGTTCATAACCGACGGAACCTCATGCTACCAAGATTCATAGACACTAACCCCGAACAACATGCTTTTGTGGAGAAGTTTGTCATCACAAAATGATATTATAAAAAGTGATTTTATGATCTTTTTTCTCAACAACATCTAATTATCTAAGTATTCTATAAAGGGACATGCGAATAAGTTTCTTAAGGAATTCATAAAAAATATAAAATAAAATAATCTTAGAAATATTAATTAAACACTAAATGTTCCTTTATTATCTTAGAGAAAATAGGTGTAAAAAAATTGGGGTAATTTTGTAACAATTATCTGTCATTGATACTTAAAAAAACATAGGATAAATATTGAGTAAACCATCAAATTGATCCATGTCTTTGTACCAAATTTTTAATTTGGTCTTTGACTCTATTAATAACTCAAAATGGTCCATATCTTTGTTAAATGTTTCTCAGATTAGTCCCTGACTCTATTAGTTGTTTTATATTTTGAGTGTTAATCGACTCAATGTCTTTTGGATATTATATAGTGGTTAATGACATAATGCCTTTTTGGATCTTATTTGGTACGTTAATGGCTTAAAAGGCAAAACAACTAATAGAGCCGTTTGACAAAAACAGAGACCATTTTGAGTTATTAATAAAGTCAGAGACCGATTTGAGAATTTCTTTTATAAAAACAAGTTTAGGTGAATAGGAACTCGTCTTAAAATAGACCTCAAAACTAGAAAAACACTTACTCGAATATGTATTCTTTTTTTCTTTCATAAAAATAAGTTTAGGTGAATTGAAACTCGTCTCAAAATAGACCTAAAAACCAGAAAATCAGTTACTACAAGTCAAATACAAACTTTATAAATTAACCACAAAAAAGATTGTCAATGTCCATGTTAGAAGTTTTCCCTTTTTCCTTGAGAGATGTCTACGGTTAAAGTTTAATTCACGTGTCTTTGCTGAAAAATATGATATTTTTATTTTACAATCCTCTAAGTTAAGATTCTGTGGGGCAGTATTTTAATTTTTCATTATTATATAGAATAAGAAAAAAAAAAATCTAAATCCACACAATGTATGAAACCAAGCCACGTAAATAGACACTATCACACACACACACACCAACCACTTCTCTCCCACTTCTCCATTCCTTCCTCCTAGGAAGAAGAGATAGAGAGAGTGAAGAAGAAGTTATGGCAGGACAATCAAGAAAATGGATGATACTAATAGCAACAATATGGATTCAAGCATTCACAGGAACAAATTTTGATTTCTCATCATACTCATCAACAATGAAATCCGTACTTAAAATCTCACAAGTGCAACTTAACTATTTAGCAACTGCAAGTGACATGGGTAAAGTGTTTGGTTGGTCTTCTGGTCTTGCTCTTATGTATCTTCCAATCTCTCTTGTCATGTTTATTGCTGCTTCAATGGGTCTTGTTGGTTATGGTCTTCAATTTCTTCTCATCAATAACGTCATCACTTTGCCCTATTTTCTGGTACCTTCCTTTTCCTTTACCCTCTTTTTCTCATTTCAGTTATTTTTTTTTTGTTGGTATTTTTTTGTTTAGTGTATATTAATTAATTTAAGTTAATTAAGTAACTACTATTGGTGTATGTGTGTGTTTTCAGAAGTTAATTTTGGTTCAAAAAACATGCTATTTTTAAATTATTAAAAATTAGTAATTACGTAGGGTTGCATATTTATGGAGGGGTCTTCCGTTGTTCTCTTGACTGATGGGTGGAGATGGTATGAATGGTTGTTACAGTGGGGTACTACTTACTCATTTTAGTTCTTTTTATATTATTTTTTTTTGTCAGTTAGCCTAGTGACTAAAGGTGAATAAGTGAGGTGTCCGGGGTTCGAACCCCGACCCCTGCATATAATAATGTATTATCCGACCAACTGAGCTATGCTCACGGGGCAGTTCTTTTTATATTCTAGTACATTATAGTTTAATATTTTACCCATAAATTAAAAACAAATATTGATTATATTTATTTTAAAATGCTCTTAACTTTATTGTTAATTATTTTATAAATTTTGAAAAGGACATAGTACATTGTTTTATTAAAAAAATATAATAAAAAAGATTTGGAATGGAGGAAGCATAAAAAAGCTTATAATAATGATGGACTTTTCAAGTAGAAAGAGCATGACTTCTTTAAACAAAGTGGCCTTTAAAATATTCCTTTTTTGATGGAAAAGTTTCCTTTAAAATATTCTTTATCATTTTTTTTTTTGAAGGAATTCTTTATCATTTTTTTAACGTGTTTTTTTTATTTAATCACTAGATTTTTTTTTCTCAACAATCACATTTCTTTTGTTAAAAAAACTTTGGTTAGTTTTTGTTAAAAATGAATATTTTTTTAAAGGAATTTTTTGTTCTATAAAAACTATTACCAATTTTTTGAAAATATATTCGAAGAATATACTAGTACTAGGAGGAACAAGGCACTTATAATGGGTGTTAGATGTGTGGCCTCCAGCTATTTGCTGTGCAAAGATTAATTTTGTTTTTTCTATCTTTTTCTCTCTAGTTGATAAAATTTGAAAGACGTATATTCAAAATTCTTGTATTTTTCTTATGTTTGAAATGAATGGACAACCTATTTTCTGAATAAAAATAAGAGTAAAATTTTAGGAAGTGATAACTAACTTGTCTCCTAAAAAATCTTACACGTCCTTTTCATTTTTAGGTCCTTTTCAACTGTGCTTTTGTATTGTACGTTCAACTGGTCCCAATAACTCCCACGCTCCAAATGCTGATTCCAGAACTCAACCAATGTCCACTCATTATTATTAGTATTATACATACAAAAATAATACAAGTTTTTTTTTTTAACCAACGTCCACAGAACTCAACAAACTCAACCTAAGATAATGATAGCTTAATTCTCTATAAAAAATAATGATAATGATAGCTAAGTAAGAAGTATCAATACTGTTTTTCTTCATAAGCTTCTGAATTGTAGGGAAAATGGGCAGCAATAATCAGAATTGAGGTCGAGAGATAAATAAAGTCTTATAAAAATTATTTCGGTTAAGGATCAAAACACATCAAACAACATGTTACTTAGGCGAACAATGCGAACAATATTTAATAAACTAATGATATAGTTTAGAGCAAGTATATGAATGTTAGTGAGTTTTACTAGCGCTTTTCTTAATAAAACTATCCATATAAATACGGCTAAATTACATCAAGGGTACTTTAAGTTTCATGTTTGTAACAAATTGGTCATTTTAGTTATTTTTGTCCCATATCAGTCCTTTAAGTTGACAAACATTTTCAACATTGCCCTTCCGTTAAAAACAAACATTAAAAAACCGATGAATTTCTATCCCATTCCCTCTTTGTCTCATATCAATCCTTTGGAAGTACTTATTTTCCTCTCTAAAATAAACTGTTTACTTAAGCATCATATGACCATGAATAATCTGATGCATAATGATATGGCAGGTAAGACTAGCATTTATTTCACAAATATGGCAGGGAAGACTAACATTTATTTTACAAACAAGCAAACAGTCATATACATGAAAACAACTATATAAAGTTAGACATACCTGATATGGGACAGAAATTCATCAGTTTTTTAACGTTTGTTTAACATAAAGGCATTGTTGAAAACTTTTGTCAATATAAAGTTATTTTGTGACAAAAATAACTTAAAACCAATTTGTTACAAAAGTGAAACTTAAAGGACCTATGATGTAATTTAGCATATAAATACCAACAACTTGGAATTTGTCTTTTAATTTGAATTCTACTTCAAATGTTTTATTCCTTCAAAACATTACTATTTGAAAGGACTCTAGTGGAGATACTACGAAGTAGGTTCAAGAGGAGAAACGGATATCTTAAATGGATCTCAATTACGTCATGACTCATGAGACGAGTATCTCTATAGTTTTATACTAGTATACAAAACAAAACAAAACAAAAAAACAAGTTCTTAGTTGTATTATAGGAAAGCATGTAACTGAAACAACTAATTTTCATAGAGTTGCAATATCTAGAGGATTTTTCAGTATTATAGTGAAGTTGACTTAGATTTGAATTTATGTTTCAGGTTTTTTTTCTGTGTCTGTTGAGTGGCTGCAGTATCTGTTGGTTCAACACAGTATGTTTTGTTCTCTGCATCAAAAACTTCCCAGTTAACAGATCCTTAGCATTGGCACTCACTGTGAGTTTCAATGGTGTAAGTGCAGCACTCTACACTCTCGCCGCAAATTCAATAAACCCGTCATCAGATCAACTCTATCTTCTTCTGAATGCTCTTGTCCCTCTTCTCACTTCGATCGCAGCATTACTTCCGATTCTTCGCCAACCACCTTTATCAGATACTCATTCTCCGCATGCTGCTCGTCAGAACTCGGTTATATTTCTAACATTGAACATTTTAGCGGTTTTTACAGGAATTTATCTCCTTATCTTTGCATCATCGACTTCTGATGAAGCAACATCAAGGCTTTACTTTGGTGGAGCTCTTATACTTATGATTTCGCCGTTATGTATTCCTGGTGTAATATATGCTAGAGATTGGTTTCACCGCGCTGTTCATCCGAGCCTTCGAGTCGAAAACTCTAGCTTCATTCTTGTTCATGTTAATGATCTTGAGCTTCACAAAGAACTCCTTACGCGTCAAAACAGCGCTCGGAGCAATGGAGATGCTCAAGGCCTGCTTGGTGAAAACGGATATGGTACTCAGAGAGCAAAGAGTAGTGATGTGAATTGTGATAAGTTTTTTGGGCAGGATCAATTGGAAATGCTGGGAGAAGAACATTCAGCCGCAGTTCTTGTGAAAAGGTTGGATTTTTGGCTTTATTATATTGCATACTTCTGCGGAGGTACAATTGGTCTTGTTTACAGCAATAATCTTGGACAGATAGCTCAATCTTTAGGCCACAGTTATAGAACGTCGACTCTTGTGACGCTATATTCATCGTTCTCCTTCTTTGGACGCTTGCTTTCAGCTATGCCTGACTACATTCGAAAGTAAGTTTTTGTTGAAATTATCTTCTGATATAAACACTTATTAACTGTTTGAAAGAACTTAAAATAACATGTCTTGTATGAAGAATTTGTTGTCATTTTAGAACATAAGCTCTTGTATGTAAGCATTTATTGAATATAAGTGTTTAATTTAGTTGTTTATCAAAATTCTATATAATGTTTTAAAACAATACTTTGGAGGGAAGTATTTTTTTTCTGGCTCTTTAGATTTGGACTAAATGTTGTGTATTTCAATGTGACATAACAATATTATGGTACAACTTGATTCATGTAGCTAATCTGTTGTGTATGACTTGGGTAATCTTATAAACTTGACCGTAGTATTTAAACATAAGTTGTAATATGTAACCCTAAGTTTGAATAATAGAAAGGACTGCAGCCACTATGCAGTTAGAGACAGGTAAAATTGGCCGAACTCCATGATCAAATCATGTATATTTTCTGTTTGTGTTTTTCGTATTTGTTTTCTTTTGAAGCAGGATTGTGGTTCTATCATAATCCTAACTAATGAAAAAATCTGGCCGTTGATTTAGAAGTGAATCTTGTAAACTTAAAATAGTACATATATGATGAGACTAACAGTAAATTTTGCGGTATTTGCAGCAAGTTCTACTTTGCAAGGACAGGGTGGCTAACCATTGCACTTTTACCAACCCCAATTGCATTCATCTTGCTGGCTTCATCAGAAAGTGCTATGGCACTTAATGTAGGCACTGCACTAATCGGTTTGAGCTCAGGTTTCATATTTGCAGCTGCAGTGGCCGTTACATCTGAGCTCTTTGGACCTGACAGTTTGAGTGTCAATCACAACATTCTCATAACAAATATTCCAATTGGATCCCTTCTCTATGGTTTTATGGCTGCAATAGTTTATGATGCTAATGCTATCTCAGCACCTGGAAATGGAAACATAATAATGTCTGATTCATTGGTGTGCATGGGACGACAATGCTATTTCTGGACATTTGTATGGTGGGGATGTATATCTGTCATAGGATTAATTTCTAGTTTGCTGCTATTCTTGAGAACCAAACATGCTTATGATTGTTTTGAGCGACACCGTATTTCAGCGCAACCGACTGTGTCTTAACTTCTGACAATGCAAGGATGTGAATATCATACATAATCGTTGATAACTGAAAAGCTTAACATGTATAGAACATGATTTTGGTGGCTGAGTTAAGCAAGGATGGTTATTAATGAGAACAAAAATATGATATAATATCTTGGCTTAATATGGTTGAGGAGAGATCTAGATTCAGAGGCAAACAGAGTTGGAATTTTGCTTCTATTCATCACAATGGAACAAGCAATTCAAAAGTAGAAGCAAATAAGGATGGAAGCTTTGGATGGATCAGGTTAGAGGAAATATGGATCCTTATGAAATTTGTGACTGTGACTTTTGACAAAGTTAGCAGATAAATATACTCGACTTTGTAAGTTTTTTATGTTATCTGACGTGACAGATCGTAAATTGAGTAACAATTTGATTTTATTATATAATATTCTTTTGAAAAAGATATATTTGAAATGGAATCGAAGGGACAAGGGTTGTCACTTACAACTCTTTGTCGCGTATTAAGTTGTCCTCAAAGGATTCTATCCGCCGCTAAATGGTTATTGCATTTCAAAATACCCTGCAAGGATCGTCTAGCTTACGAATTCCACTAACGACACATGCCTCTGGCGCCAAGGCCCCTACCGTTGGTCGGCAAGTGAACGCCCAGCGCACACATTGTTTCTAGCCTGGATTCTTTGTTACATCTTAACAATATGTATATGTGATACAATCATCACAACCTCAACCTCTATTATTTGAGAAAAGTACATCAACATGATAAATTTTTAAAAATTATGATACAGTCATGTCATATTGAATTAAAGAAACAGAAAAAAGGAAACTACAGAAAGAAAAAGAACAGAATCTGTACCCTAAATTAACCTCAAGGATAGGTACAAAATGTATCCCTTTTTATGCATAAGAATAGTCTCTCATACGCTAATGCCATCTTTTTTGAAGTAAACCTAGAATTTGCATATTCACGGCAAGCATTTCCTCTTCTTGCCAGCCTCTCTTTACCATCCTTCACAACTTCTTCAAGTGCTTCCAAAAGTGAGTCCACGTTTGGAGAAAACATATAACCAAATTCATCATCAACAATAACACTACCTTTAATGCTTGGAAACCTTGATGCCAAAAGTGGCTTACCAATCATCATAACCTCCATTAGTGTAAGATCAAGCCCTTGTGGTCTTAATGTAGGATTAACAAAAATGTCAATAGCATTATAGAATGCTCTTAACATAGAAGGATTCATTGATCCAAGAACAAAAACTTGGTTCCCTATATCCTTATACCTATTCCCCCATGGTCCAGAACCAGCTACAATCAAATACAAATTGGCGTACTTTGTTATAAGCCTTGAAAATGCTTCGTGAAGTAATGGATGACCTTTATCCTTTACTAATCTTCCAGCAACTCCAAATACTAAACTAGCATTACTTGGAATCCCAATTTTTGTTCTAAACTCCTTTCCTAATTCAGCATCTTCTCTAAAATCTTCTTCATCAACACCATTGAGAATCACATGAACTCTTCTACTTGGAATTTGGTAAACATCCCTTAACATCTCACCACTACTATCACTAGTAGCAACATGATGAGAATATTTGTGGAAGAATCTTATTTCATTGAGAACCTTTGGAATAACCCCTTGTAACCCTTTTTCAAAATCCTGTGATCTTGGCTCATCTTGTGGACGAACCAAGTCCTGAAAAATGCTCGATTGCAAGCTTTCTAATGCTATGCCATGCCAGGATACAACGAGATTCGGAAGATCTTTTGCAAGCCAATGAGGAAGTGCTACACTTTCTGAATGAACAACATCAAAAGGTTGATCTCTTCGGTTTTCTTCAAGAAAAAGTTCAAATGCTTTGTTGTAACGCCATTTGCCGGGCTCACCTTCATGAAAATGAATGTAAGGTGAACCTTTTGAAGAGATTGAAGTTGTTGTTGTTTCATCTTCTGAAGGGGAAGTAAAGACATGAACTTGATGTCCACGGCGAGCTAAAGCACTGTGAAGGTTGTGAGCATGGCGTTCCATGCCGCCTGGAACAGTTCCCATCGGCCATTTTCTAGAAAAGACTGCAATTTTGAGAATTACAGGTGTAGGATTGCCATTTTGTGAAAAAGAAAGGCTGTTCCATGAAAATTCGGCTGAACGAAGATCACCTGAAAAAGTTTTCGCAAGGTTGGTGCTTTTGGAGTTTGAAGTGGAATTGTTTAGAAGGAAAAAAGTTGGTATAGTGAAGAAGGAAATGGAGAAAAGGGTGATGCAGAAATTGAAATGTGAAGGTGAATTAGTCCTCTTGGATTTGTGGTTGAAGGCCATTAATTCTTTAAAGGGAGTATGAATTTCTTGTGATATATAAGTTTAATGATATACAAGTAAGGGAGGCATGTATTGAACAAAGTGTGTTGGGTTGGATTTTTCTTTAAGGTGCATTTTGTCACACCTCTTTTTTGAGAGAGAAAAGTGGATCCATGTGATAAAGGTTTCGTAACTTTGAGTCAAAAAATGTATTTAACATGCAGACCCTCAACATACATGCAGAATGCATGGACTTAAAAAATTGAGAGTCATTGTTATTATCCTGAATTCCTGGTTAAGTTATGCTAGAAAGAATTTAGAAATTTAAGTACAACATTTGCAATTTTTGAACTAGCTTTTCTTGTAATTTAGAACTTGTATGTTGGGGGTACTGTACAATATACAAGTTAGAACAACATCCCCGGATCAAAAGAGAGCAAATAATATGAACGCAAAGAAAGAAGACACAAAAATTGAACTTGGAATTCGGTGAATTGTGTCTATGTCTTTGACTGCAATAACTTTCTATATTCAAACTTAGGATTTACATAATAGAATTTTTGTTTAAATACTATGGTCCGGTTTACAAGATTACTCCTGACCATACCTCGAGTGTGATGTCCACTTATCGGTAAACTATGAGTCATACTCAACAAAAACTAAAGTCAAAGGAGCTAGCTTGAAATATTGACATTATTATTTTTTCTAAATGAAATCAACACGATCCAGAAAATGGTATAAATACTTATGTTGCACCAAATTAACATGCAACTAGCATTTTCTTTACAGAGCTATCTTTTGTTTTTGTTTGATATGAGCAATGAAACATAGGCTTATCATTATTTTTTAAGAAAATTGTTGTCAGCAGAAAGTAAAAGGTTAAACTAACTGTGTCCCTCAATCAACTCCATTCAGAAGTCTATTTTTAAATAAAAGTCAATGAGGAAGGTTGATTTGAAACAAATAAAATATTCACATCTTTGAGAGAATTGCTCAGCAAGTATAGGTGATTGCAATTTGCTTGCATGATCTGAAATCTTTACAACTCTATCTTCTCACCATTTTTGGAATGCATAATAGTAGTCAAACATGTGACGTAGTGGTAGGGCTTGCACTGTCCAAAAGCAGTTGGAAAATTTACTCTTCTTCCTAGCTTTTGACTAGATAGCATTTACTTGTGCCAATGAGAATGCCTTTGATTTGGAAATCACATGGAATAGCTTCAACTTGAAGAAATGAGCAATTCTCATGCTAAACCATGTTACAAATCATTTTTTCTTTGCTTAAATTCTTTTAATCTTATTTAAGTTGAAATGGTTAACTCCGGTTGAAAGTAGTCCAATGATGAAACTACCAAAATCCTACTTTTAGCTTCACTGCTAGAAAAAGTTATTTGTTATTAGTTTTATACGGAAAAAACTACACAGATCGACAAAAAAGACCTAACCTAAAATAAAACGAGTTTTCACAAAATTCATTTTTGATCTCACTCACTCTTAGACAGACTCAGAAAGAAACCTTCAAATGACAAAAAGAAGATTTTATTATACAATATACAGTTTACACGGCATGCATGCATATATTATATATTTTATAGATTGACACATATATAGGGTGGCTTAAGAGTAACTCTAGCCATACCACATGTGATATTTTACACTTAATTAAAAACCACTCTTCTAATAATCCATAGTAATCAAGTCTTTATGCTCTTAACCGGAGCATGTTGCTTCTGGTTTACACTAACTGCTCTAGCTTTCACCTTAATATTAGATGAAACATTTTTAGTAGATTTTGATGATATTGGCCAGTGTCCACTAGTAACAGCCATATCTTTGAACTGTTCTAGGCTTTCAAGTGTTTCAACAATCATAGCCATTCTTGGTCTGTCTTTAGGATGCAAACTTATGCATTGCAATGCCAAATGTGCAATCTCTTTTGCACCTTTGACAGAATATTGTCCTGCAAGCCTTGGATCCATAATGTACCTCAATCTTCTACTGCTACTTAAGTAAGGCTTTGTCCAATCCACAATGTTTTGTTCTGTCTTTGGTCTTGTTTTGTCTGTTGCTCTTCTTCCTGTTAGCAGTTCTAGCAGGACTACGCCGAAGCTATAGACATCACTTTTTGTAGTTAAGTGTCCTGCAATGTTAACATTCATATGTTACATTAGAGACATAAAACAGAAATTTTTGCATATCACATATTTAAAGTAATTTTGAATAAACCTCTCAATAAATACTTGTGGAAAAATGTGTACTGTTTGAAAATTGTTGCAATAACTAAGTTTTTTAACAATTGCTTCTTGTACAAGTTAATAATTTTTTTGAAGGATTGTACAAGTTAATAAATAATCACTTTTAAACTTGTAATGACATTTTCATGAATGAATAATCTTAAACGTATTTTTATTAAGAAGCTCTTGCAAAACAGAAACTACTTCAAAATGAGTCATACTAATCTTCCAAAATGAGGGTAGTAGCACAATGAAAAATGGACTAGAATTCCTTCATTCATTCACTTGTTTGAATAATTATACCTGTTGAGATGTATTCGGGGGCTGCATATCCATATGTGCCCATAACTCTGGTTGTAACATGTGACTTTGATCCCTCTGGCCCCATTTTTGCAAGTCCAAAATCTGATAATTTTGCTGTGAAGTCCTATTTCAAACAGAACCACATGATGCACAAAAATTAGGTGAGCTTACTTTATTGTGCATAAATGCCTATCTTATTTCACCATTTAACTGAGTATGTTTGGATGAGGGAATTTTTGAGGTAAAGTAATTTTAGAAGGTAACTCAAATTCTTTTTTGAAAATTTTATTGTTTGAATGATAACTTTGAAGAATTTTTTAAAATGAAGAGAGTTTTGTCAAAGTTAAATTTAGGAAATTTTAAATACCACGTTAAAACTAAGAATTTGAAATTCCTTCTTTACTCTATACAACGTGAATGTCAAATTGGTCCTTATAATTCTTTCAAATTTTGCATGGTGGTCCCTATATATATATATGTTTTTTTTTCTTTTAAAATTTGCAAATTGAACCATAAAAATTTTGAAAAAAAAAATTGTAGCACTATGTTAACCAAAGGTAGTCATGACTAAAGTCAAATTATCCTTTGTATGACTTTTAAGGTAGTTCATGACTAAAGTCAAATATTTTTTTTTTTTTTTTGGATATAAAGTCAAATATTTTTTAATGATTCAATGCTTATGTCTAAATATTTTTTACACTGCATAATAATTAAATCTTTAATTTGACTAATTAAAAAAAAGAGTAAATTACACTGCATAATAATTAAATCTTTAATTTGACTAATTAAAAAAGAGAGTAAATTACTACTTACTGAATCAAGTAAGACATTAGAAGTCTTGAAGTCTCTGTAAATGACTGGTTTTTCAGCTCCATGCAAGAAAGAAAGGCCTTTAGCAGCACCTATTGCAATTTTTATTCTTGTTGCCCATGGTAATGATGTTAGTCCTGCAATAATAGCATGTAGTGGTTTGATTATATGTGATATGCCTAATTAGTTCATGTATAATCAAAATAAATATGAAGTGTTTATTGACCCAAAAAAAAAATTAATGTTTATGATACATACTTCTAAACAAGTGATTCTCCAAGCTTCCCCTTGGCATGAATTCATAGACAAGTAGTCTTTCTTCATCTTCACAACAATATCCAATCAATTTCACCAAATTTGGATGTCTTAGCTGCCCAAGAAAAATCACTTCTGCCTGTAAAGCAAGCAATTCAATATTATTTAAACCACTTCACCAAATTATAAATTTATTTAAATCTTTTAATTTCTTCCATCAATTATTATAATCTCACGATTACTATAATAACTTTATTCAAGATTCTTGTAACAACTGTATGACAAAAGTATAGTGACAAAAATTCAAAATTTACTAACTCTATAGTCTTCTTTTACAATCTTTCTTTCAATCTCTTGTTTCATTTTCAATAATACTAAATACTATTCTATTTATATGGCTTTCCCTCAATTTTCAATTATGCTACAAAAGTATCACAATCCAATGACTCTTTAAGCAATAACCAAAATGTTACCACACACATATCATCATCATAAAAATCAAATTAAGAAATTCTAAGATAACTTTACTGACAATTTTCTTAATTTTTTGTGTCATATATATAAGTTATAACTAAGATAACCGAACCGTAGATAGTGTTGTTCATGGTTCAACCGGTTTAACTATTTAGTTCGGTGTTTAAAACGTTAAAAAAATACATGTGTCATAATCAATATATATAGTACTTACAAGCCATTCACGATGTCCTTGTAAACCTTCAATATCCAAAAGCTTAACTGCTACAGGTTGAGCCTTCAAACCTTGTCTAAAATTATCATCAAAATAACCCTTATGAACAGTTCCAAAACCACCTTCACCAAGCAAGAAATTACTAGAAAAATTCTGAGTGATAGCACGAAGTTCAGTCAGCTGAAAATCAAACAAATCAGAACCAAAAGACAGTGCAAGATCTTCATTGATTCGCGTTGAAGACGAACGGCTAAGATCAGAAAAAGATAGTCTCCTAAAAGATGGTAAAGGAGCAATGTTCTTAGAATAATCTGAACGTGAAGGCTTGCATTTGCTAAAGTTTCTTAATATTGTTTGGTTTTCAGTTGTGCAACAATTTGATGTGAATGGTCTCCATGGTTTTGAATTTGATGGTTCCTTCATTGCAAAAAGAAAAGAAGAGAAAGGTTATTGGTATTGGAATTTTGAAGTGAATTGAGTTGTGTTGTGGTGCCAAATAAATATACCAAAAGATTATATAATATACTTGAATATTTTCTTTTTCCTTTTCTTTTTGTTAGTGAAAGAGACAAGGGAATTAGGAAAAGAAAGAAATATATTTTTTTTTTCCTTCAACTGCTCTCTAACCACTCTAGTATACATTTGAGGAAAATTATGTTGTCATGTTTTATTTTGTTATTTATTATGTTATCATGTTGTTGTTTCATTTGATACCTAGTGATATAGTGTAGTAGTGTATTCATGCAAAATATACCAAAATCTTTTTGACTTTTTGGAGGATTGACTACTCCACTACTATTCTAGGTGGTCACAAGTTAGATGCTTATTGGACTGCCTTAGTTATTCCATGAAATGGAGACGGTGGTAGAATGAAGATGAGTGTGAACTGTTTGATTGATCATGTTGACAAAGTATGTTTTATTATGTATGATTAGTTATTGTATTTGTTTTCCTTGATCTCACTGGACATTATAAGGTATCACTACGGTTATAAGAATTAATCTTCGAATTGACAACATGATATCGTTTTTTATGTGGTTGGACCGTCTCCTATTGGACAACCCCAAAAATCAAATTTAAATTATTTTTAAAAAAAAAGTCTTGTTATCAACTTTACTGCACAATGTCAGATATTTTTTATAATATTTTTTTCAAAAACTCGATATGTGGTCCAATAATCAACTAATCTGAGAGATTAATCTCATCGTCTATTAACGGCGGATCCAACTAAAGACAACACATTGTTTTGTATGGACTAGTCCACTAATACTGACATTGATATTATTCGAACCTAAGACTTTAAGAAGATCACACGCTAAGGCATCAAACCGACACAGTTAGGATCCATATGGATTATACTTATTATAATATAATATTAAGAGTGGGTTTTTTTTCCTTGTTGTACTCTCTAAAATGTGCTTTGTCAATGTAGACAAGTAAAATCCAAAAATATAATGGTTATAATTATAAAGCACAACAAATTATTTTAAATTGTCAAATTTGTGATTGGTTAGAACCTTATCTGATCCATTAGTGTGCATTGTTCTAATAATATCGATGGTGCTATCCAAGTTTCAGCTCATAATAATTTTTGTGACTGGATCATATTAAGAAAGCTTAATTTCTCCTCTTAGAATAAATATATGTTTGCTAATGATTTGGTAACCTAAGAAACGTATAAACAACAACAGTGACGAAGGGAATGATAGCATCAATTTCTGTCTTTATTCAGAAATACAACTACTGACAAGTAACAAATTGGTGCTGGACGAAGAGGAGCAGTTAGAAGTTGAAGTGCTGGATAACATATGGAACAGTCCTGTCCAAAAAATGTACTATATTATAATTATAAAAAGAAATTAAAGGACTTAAAAATTGAAGAAAAGAAAAATAAAGGATGAATGAGGTATTCACACTAGTTATATGGTTCCAATTTCAATTTTTCAATTACAAAATAGAAATGCATTGATTAGTTTAATGTTATTTATAATCAAACTTTGAAAATGTTGGTCACGGGTGCATCATTTGATCATTCAGATTCAAACTAAACTAGAGTATTTTCATACTATTTTGATTGGTTCTCATCTAAACCATGTCTATGGTATTGGACTAGGATTTAGGTAGATTTTGTGTTCTAAGACTGCCACAAATCTTACATAAGAATATGAAAAACATAATGATGGTTGCACAATTAAATTTCAAAGTGTATGTGAACACAATAAGCTTTAGATTTGATTCGTTCTAGCCAGTTTATGCAATCCAGATGTAAATGAGATGACAGGCGAGTCTTATTTACGATATTTTGAAATTTTTGATATGAATTACACACTTACATAAAGTCTATCGATCAATGACATTTTATAAAATAAAGTTCTCTCAATCATTCTAGTGCACTAGAGAAAATAAACAATGAATTAATAATTTGGACAAAAATTTGCCTCATAAGTATTTGAATGTTATCTTCCTCTTTATGCCATAAGACCATCTACAATGGGGAGTTCTTCCCCTATTTAGCATCATGCTAAATAGGCACCCCCATTGTGACACCAACTAATAGTAATACGGTGCTTATAGAGATGGGTGTTTTTATAGGCACCCTCTCTCCTATCACTCATGAGTCCCACATGTGCAATTAATTCTATTTTTTTCTGTATTCAATTGTTTATTATTTTTAATATTAAAAAGTAAATTATATAGTTGTTGCAAGAGTAATATTTAATTGATCAATATTAAATTTTCAACCAAAACTTTTTTTAAAACAACAAATAATTTACCCATCTGAATGGGAAAAACAAAACAAAATAAACATACAGTGATTGCATTTAAGCAAAACAACAAATAATTTACCATCATTTATTTTATATTGTTTTTTCAAGTTTCAACTTTTTTTTATAATTTATAATTAAATTATTTCAATATTTTAAAATTATATAATTACGAATGAATATATAAATTATTGTTAAAATTTAATGATATAGAGTTATTGCAGGGACCCAATTAATAATTATTTTGAGGTGCTGGGTTGGAGAGATTGAGTGTTTATCAAGTATTAATTATAAAACTAATGACGTGTACAATCGAGACCCATTTAAACATCCAAATAAAGTGCTGCATTGTCGATGGTCTAAGTGTATTTATTAAAAGAGAAACTCACGGTGAAGGAACACAACTCTTAAAAATTGTGAGACGAGAATAATGAATTTTAGGGGACGGATTGATAAAAAAATCAAGTCTTACTGATAGAAATTTTAATGACTTAGAATAGAACTCACGTTAAGAATCTAACATCAAATATTGCAATGGTTCAATGATCAAGGTATCTATTAGATGTGAAACTTCACAACCACTAAATCAAACAATACTTTGTGTCAGACAGATTTCGTTAATTTATTTAACTATTTCAACATTCAAAATATATTTTGGAAATTTGATTAGTGTCATGAACGTTATTTTACATATATAAATTATGATAGTTATTGACTTAATTTTCAAGAAATATCATGAAAACTCTCAATTATTATAAATTATTATAGTATTAATATCAAGATTATATTAATATTTCTTTTATTTTTACTATTTTTTTTCCATCATAATGTATATTTATTAGAAGAAGAATGAAAGTTGCAAGCATTGAGTATACAAGAGAAACACCGAAGCCTATGCCCAACAAACGAAGTCACTCGCCCAACAATGTAAGTCAGAGATATAATCATATTTCTTAATTTATTTAACTATTTCAACATTTAACATATATTTTGGAAATTTGGTAAGCGTCGTGACCGTTATTTTAAATATGTAATTCATGATAGTTATTGATTTATTTTTCAAGAAAAATCATGAAAACTCCCAATTATTGTAAATCTTGGTATTGGTTTGGGACATGTGAGTGTGCTCCTCTTCAAGGTGTTAAGTTCGATTCTCCTTAGTGTCAATTTAGATGGGCTAATTTAGCTTCTTAAAAAAAATACCAAGATTATATTAATATTCCTTGTATTTTTACTGTTTGTTCCTACATAATGTTTATCAACTAGAAGAAGAATGAAAGTTGCAAGCATTGAGCATACAGGAGGAAGACCAAAGCCTTCGCCCTACAAGATAAGCCAGTCACCCAACAATATGTAAGTCAGAGATCATGGTCTTGAAACAGGGGAATTTCGTCTAACGAATTGAGAACCTTTCCCATGAAACAAATTTAGTCTAAAGACCACTTGAATGAGATGGCAATTGGTCTAGCGAAGATGTTGTATCGCCTGGCGAGCAGAGCTAGTCTAAAAGCCCCATTTGACTGATATGGCAAGATCTTATTAGAAGAAAAATGGTTGTTCACCCAACGAACAACCCACTCACCCGACGAAGGGTGACTTCCAAAATTTATAAATAGCGGCTTGCAACCTCATTCCAATTCATTCACTTAATAGTCAAAGTTTAGAGAAAGAGGGCTTAGGAGAGAGAAAATGGTAGAAACAAGGTGAGAATGTTGAAGACTTGTAGATAAAGCTAGTTGATGCAACATCTCAACATCCTCGCATATGTCTTTTAAGTTATACATTATTTGTAGCTAATTTCTCAGTGTTGGGATCAAGTGTAACTAGTTATGGGTCTAATGTAATTACTTGGTCTGGATGACTAATGAAACTTAATCCAACACAACTTGCATGCTTGTTTCACCTCTCATTCATCATTTGTCAATGAACAAAACAAATCAACTAAACACTACCAACTATTAAACTATGTATATATATTGCATTCTATTTACAGACATCAATTCTAAAAAGTTAACAAGATACAAGAGCTGTTTCGCAACAAAAAAAATACACAGACTAAAAGCAAAAATACGACAATTTACAGTGACCTTTTACATATTTAAGCCTAAAATAAATAAAGTGTAAATTACACTCCCCTCCCCTCAAAGATGTTTGAATTACACTTCTCTCCTATGTTATAATATACACTTCCCTCCCCTCTTATTCAAAACATATTAGAAAATATTTTACTCCACTTCCTTGAGAGAAGCTTGAATTGCATTCTCCTTCCATCTTACGTTAAAATCTACGCATTAATCCCAAAATAATTTTTTTATTTCTAATAATCTAGCAAAAAAAAATCAAACACATTTCAAAGAAAAATAGTTTTGTGGGTCCATTTTAATATAATCAAATTTTGAATACATATTTTTTGCTATTTTTTATTCACAATTTCATTAACATATAGTTTTAAACCCCGTTATAAAATATGAAACAACCCCGAATAAAATTAAAATACGTGAAAAATTACTAAAGTCTATTAAGTATGGTTATTTAAAAGTGAATTGTATACTCTAAATTATAAAATTAATGACAAAAAATTTAAATTTAATTATCATTGATATTTAAATTATAAAGAAACAAATTTATTTATTTATGTTAAAATAGATTAAAGTGTAATGCATATTTAATTATTAAGAGAAAAAGTTGTAATTCAAGCATCTCGTAAATGAGTGGAGTATAAATTAACTTTTAAGAAAAAAGAGTGTATATTTTAACATGAGAGGGAAATTGTAATTGAAGCATTTTAAAGGGAGGGAGTGTATTTACTCATAAATAAATAGAATGTTAATAAACCGAACAACAATGATAAACCATGAATTAAACTGAACTGAACCGAACCGTAGCAATACAGTTTAGTTGTTATAGTTGTTAGTTGCAATTCGGTTTTTTTTTTTTGGTACAGTTAGGTTCAGTTTTGCAGAATCGAAGAACAACTTGCAGCCTCCAACTACATTTAAACAACAACTAAGGCAATCAATCTAAAAAGTCTATTGTTTAAGTTTTTGAAATTCCAATAAATTGGTTGTTTGATTACGTAATTGCATCTGTTTTGGTACATTCAGAATACTTGATTTGAATGTGAATTTTTAAGAGTACTGAGGCCCTATTTGGGTTAACAACTTATTTGCAGCTTATCATGATAAGCGCTTATATATAAGCTATTTTTATTGTAAAAGGTAAAATAAAGTTTAACTGTTTTCATATAAGCTATAAGCTGTTTTCATAAGCTATCTTTCTTGGAGAACTTATGAGAATAAGCTGAAAACAACTTATTGACAATGTTTTAAGTTGTTTTCATAAGTTCTCCTAAAAAGTTTCATGAAGTGCTCCTAGAAGAAGTATATGAATGTCATACACGTAGTCTTCCTTTCAAAAATATTGTTTTTATTTTATTAATGTATAATTAAATTTGTTCTAATGTTATACAATAGGTGACATGAAGAAAATAAGATCTATGGCAATATTGGGCAGTAAAGATAAACCTTATAACTTTTTCACTGTCAAGGATTTTGCTCAACCCTTTGAAGCATGTCACATTGGTTAAAAAGCGTGGAGAAGAGCTGGTTAATCCTTTTGACAAATCTTAATGTCATTCAAATGTCTTGATCACAAACACTATGGTGTTAACAATAAGGAGCTGCTAAGGGCTTGTGCAAGAAGATAATTGTTGCTTATAAGGCAAAGTTCGTTTGTCTACATGTTTAAAGTCATCCAAGCACCAGTGTCATTTAAATTTGTTTGATATTCTGGTATGGTGTTGCATTGGAATATGGTGGGGGATATGCTTTGATGTGTTGCATATTGATATTTAATTTTAATTGTACTCCTTGTCTTTGGCACTTCTTGTGCCTTTGGATTTTTCAATTGTAATATCTCTTTTGATGCTTGATAATAATGATGTTATTGTTTTATCGCTTATAAATTGCTATGATTTTTAAATACATAGCTATCGTGTATAATCTTGTTGCCACCCGTCAAAACTTTTGAATTCTTCCCTGGCTTTGACACGCTCATTTTATGAACTATAACTATTGAGAGTGAGATCCAAACTCATTCAACAAACTTAACATTAAGATTTCAATAAATTTTTCCTCTAAAATGTAGATTTTAGACAATATAATTATTGTTTTATTACATAAAAATACTAAGTTCATGATTTTAACTACTCTGTGAAATGGCGTGAGCTAACTGTTTTGCTGCAGCTTAGTAAAAAACACTGATATAAATATCATCTCAAAAGAATTGTTAGCCCGCCCCACACACAAAAAATCTCAAAAGAATTGTTAAAGCACATCACACATTATTAAAGCAACTTTCTTTTCCTCTCTTTTTCCTTTGCTTTTTTCTTGTGTCTTTAGCGTGTAATTGCACATAGGACCAGATCATCAACATCTATGCACAGTACTCAATTATTCCAAAGTTGCATTATTGAGTGAATAACTTCTGGCTCCAATAAGTGGACGCAAAACCTTTTCATATTTATCCTCTGCCTTCACACATTAACCTGTTACAGATATTCACTTTGCAAAGTAACAAAATATGGCTGAAGCTGTGATTGAAGCTGTTCTTGGGAATTTAAGTTCATGGTTCAAAAGGAGATTGGCCTGTTTCTTGGTTTTGATCAAGAATTGGAAAGGATTTCCAGCTTGCTCACTGCAATCAAGGCTACTCTTGAAGTTGCCGAGGAGAAACAATTCACCGATAAAGCTATTAAGGATTGGCAGCAAAAGCTGAAAGATGCAGCTCAAATCCTTGATGACATCTTGGACGAGTGTGCCACTAAAGTGTTGGAGTTGAAGTACAAAGGATTCAAGTGTGGACTCTCTTGCTTATCCACTTTGCATCCCAAACATGTTGTGTTCCGTTACAAAGTTGCTAAGAAAATGAAAAGGATAATGGAGAGATTGGATGAAATTGCTGAAGAAAGGAGTAAGTTTCACTTGACAGAGATTGTTAGAGAGAGGGGAACCAGAGTCCATGACTGGAGACAGACCTCCTCTATCATTACTCAACCTCAAGTCTACGGAAGAAATGAAGACAGCGATAAAATTGTAGATTTTTTAGTTGGTCGTGCTGCTGATTTGGAGGATTTATCTGTCTATCCAATAGTAGGCTTAGGGGGACTCGGTAAAACAACACTTGCCCAACTTATCTTCAACAACGACAGGATAGTCAAACACTTTGCACTAAGATCTTGGGTATGTGTTTCAGAAGACTTTAGTTTGAAAAGAATGACAAAATCAATCATAGAATCAATATCTGGACATGCTTGTGAGGATTTGGAACTAGAGCCACTACAAAGAAAGCTTCATGACCTTCTTTTTATGAAAAGATATTTGCTTATTTTAGATGACGTGTGGGATGAAGAACAAGAGAATTGGCAAAGGTTGAAATCTGTATTGTCTTATGGAGGAAAGGGTGCTTCGATTTTAGTCACCACTCGTCTTACGAAAGTTGCAACAATCATTGGAACACTACCTCCTTATGAACTATCAAGGTTATCAAACAATGATTGTTGGGAATTATTTAAACAACGTGCCTTCAGAGAAAATGAGGAAGAGCTTGCAGTGCTTGTGGCCATAGGGAAGGAGTTAGTGGAAAAGTGTGGGGGAGTGCCTCTTGCAACAAAAGCACAGGGAAGTTTATTGCGTTTCAAAAGAGATGAAAAGGAGTGGCTCTATATAAAGGAAAGCAAGCTATGGAGTTTACAAGGTGAGAATTCTGTGATGTCTGCCTTGAGATTAAGTTATTTGAATCTACCAGTAAAACTGAGACAATGTTTTGCCTTTTGTGCACTATTTCCCAAAGATTGCATTATAAGCAAGCAACTTCTAATTGAACTTTGGATGGCTAATGGCTTTATTTCGTCCAAAGAAATGTTGGGAGTAGAATATGTCGGCAATGAGGTGTGGAATGAATTATACTGGAGATCATTCTTCCAAGAAATTAAGACAGATGAATTTGGAAATGTTGCAGGTTTCAAGATGCATGATCTTGTTCACGATCTTGCACATTCTGTTACGGAAAATGTCTATTGCATTACAGATGACAATTGTGCACCTACGTCTAAAAGAATACGTCATATCTCGATGTATAGATGGAAGACATGGTGGGAAGTCATCCAGCTACCCAATACCAAATCATTGAAGACTTTTATAACTTCCGAGCAACCTGGTGTTGACCAATTTTCACCTCATGTATTGGAATGTTATTCTTTACGAGTGCTTGATTACCAAGATAGAGAAAAGTTGTCATCTTCGATTGGTCATTTAAGATATCTAAGGTACTTGAATCTTTCTGACGGACGCTTCAAAACTCTTCCAGAATCCTTATGTGAATTGTAGAATTTGCAAATTTTGAAGTTGAACGATTGTTCATATCTACAAAAATTGCCAAATAATTTGACTCGCTTGGAAGCTCTACAACATATACATTTGAAAGATTGCTACTCACTATCAAGCTTACCTTCCTATATTAGGAAGTTAACTTCCCTAAGGACTTTAACCATGTATATAGTTGGAAAGTGAAGAGGGTCCCTTTTGGCAGAATTGGCACAACTAAATCTTAAAGGAGAGCTTCACCTAAAGCACCTTGAGAGAGTGAAGAGTGTAATCGATTCTAAAGAAGCCAATATGTCAGGAAAGAACATAAACCATTTGCGGTTGTCATGGGGTAGAAATGAAGAATCTGAATTGCAGGAAAATGTTGAGCAGATTGCTGAAGTGCTTCAACCTCATACTCAACAACTTCAATCTCTGGGTGTAGGAGGATATAGAGGTGAACATTTCCCACAATGGATGTCTAGTTCTTCTCTAAAAGATTTGAAGCGGTTGGTACTCACGGATTGCAAAAATTGCTTATATCTAAACAAGGAATCCTCTAATGGTGGAATTGCAGGATGTTTTATAGCTTTGGAAGATCTATTATTAAATAATATGCCAAAATTGATAAGCTTGTCAAGAGAGGGTGGAGAAAACATGTTCACACACCTTTCACAACTTACAATAATTGAGTGTCCTAATTTGTTAGACCTGCCTTTCCTTCCAGCTCTCAAAGTGCTATGTGTGGGAGGAAAATGCAGTTGGGAGTTGCTAAGCTCAATCCATAAATTCTATAACCTTGAAGATCTCAAACTCGGAGACAATGAAGAGGTAACTTGCTTTCCAGACGGTATGCTAAGTAATCTTACATCTATTAAGGAACTAGACATTTGGAAGCACTCCAAACTTAAGTTACTCCCAATTGAAACTATTAACCCCTGTGCACTCCGGTCATTGTACATTAGAGATTGTGAGAGCCTCGTGTCACTTAAAGATGAAGCATTGCAAGGGTTGCATTGTCTTGAGAAATTTGATATCATGGGATGTCCGAAGTTCAATCTTTCAGCAAGTTTTCGATACTTAACATGTCTTGAGAAATTGGCAATCAGTGATATCTCTGATATAGGTGGTTTGCAAGAGGCTTTACAACATATGACGGCCCTGCATACCCTATCATTGATGAATCTTCCAAATCTTACATCCTTGCCTGACTGCTTGGGAAACCTTGGCTTGCTTCGTGTTTTAATTATTTCTGCATGTCCCAACCTAATGTGTCTTCCACCTACCATCCAATGTCTCAGTGGTCTTAAAACATTGGATATTTATGGTTGCCCCGAGTTAAGAAAAAGATGTAGAAAGGAAACAGGGGAGGACTGGCCAAAAATAGCTCATGTTCCAGGTTTTATTATGAATGACAAGATGGTAATGATTGTTAGAAAGGCTGGTAGATGGCTTGTAGATATCAAAGGTTTGTCCTCAATCCTTTTTATACATACAAAAAATATATAGTTAGTCTGTGTGTGTGAGTCTGGTCAAGATTTACTACCACTGCTACTACTCTCATGATAAAAAAAAAAAGACACCCTAGATAAATCTGTCCCAAAAAACACTGAATTTTAACTTCGTAAAAGAAAATACACTTTCAATACACTTCTTGTCATATACTAATCTGTTATTCAAATTTAAATGGACAATATTTTACTAAAAATTTAAGGATTTCATTGATAGATATCCAATCACGTTTTATGCTACTATGTTATATTAATTTCTAAAATATTTTCATAACTATATAAAGAATTTTAATGTGATTGGAGACATGTGTAAAACTTTTTTACATCAGCAATGCTTACCAATTAAACTTAGAATTTGTTGTTAAAAAAATTAAACTCAATTTAAGTGGACATAATTATTGAAGTGTCCAACATCAATTATAAAGTTAGGGATTTGTGTGGTTCGCTATTCCCTAAAAAAAAAAATTGTGGTTCGGTATAAATGATTTTTTTCCCTTCCTTTTTATCTTACTCAATTGTTCTTTTACAGGTTCGTTGGAAAATTTTGTGTGATCCATTCAGCGTTTGTTCCTTCAACCTAAGCAGACAATGAGTTCAGAGTAAATTCTAATGGACATGTATGTATGTACAATCTTCATATGTTTTTACTATTTAATTCCTTGTGTATTTGGTTTATCTGTTTTGCTATCAATGTGTTAAAGTTATATACCGAAAGAGTGTTATGAAAATGGATTGTAAATATAGAATAACAGGGAAATAGAGAAATGTAAAGTCACTGTCTTAAAATTTGAGTAGGCCTAACTCATCCTTACAAATCCACATGGAAGATGAGGATTGTCCAAGCTTTATAAGCACCACACAAGTAATATCAATGTGAGACTAAATCCACCCCAGAATGATGGTGTTAGAGGCTGCAATGAAACCAACTCAAATGCCGCAATTAGACAGTTAGGAATGGACCACAATGAAGATGGAATTTCCAACACTTGTTACAAGCTTTTGTCCAAAAAGAAAAGTTATACCTTACAAGTTACAAGCATATGAAGGACCTTATATAATGTGCCAATAAGATCATGAGTTAAGACAAATAATAATGAGCAAGGCCTTTTACTCGTGGTAGTTCTATTAGTAAAAAAAAAAACTGTAGTTCTAAAGCATCATAAAAAATGTGAACAGATTAAGAAACTTTATGAGTGATTGGATATTGATGTTATGGTTCGTTTTACATATCATCAAAAAATGACTTTACTGTAAACAAATACTAGCATTGAAGCATATGCTTAATTTCATTTCAAATATCTATGTTAGTTAGAGAGAGTTAGAGTTTAGTTGCACATTTTCTGTTTTCTTCCCTTCTAACTCTAGTACAAATAGCAATATCTTGTATTCATCTCTTATTGAATCAGTGGATAATATTGCTGATTTCTCTCAATGACTAGTGTGAGTTCTTCGTTCATATCATAACATCATGTTTCCTGTGCAGCAGATGTCTCAATTCCTCTCAAAGCCCTCTTTTTCCTTCATTTCAAGGCTGCTCCCAGAGTACTGCACTACCTAATGGGCGCACCTGGACAAGGTTTGTTCTTTAGTAGAACTCCTTTAGAACTGTATTGGTACAGTGACTCTGTTTGGATTGGATGCCCTAATTCTCTTAGTTCCATCAGCAGTTATTGCTTCTTTCTAGGAATTTATTTAATCACTTAGCGCTCAAAGAAGCAATCCACCATTGCTTGTTCAAGTTATGGCTATGTTATCTCCTTGCTGACTTGGGAGTTAGTTGTGTGTTCCAAATCGCATGTTTTATATATTGTGATAACAGGGTGCTCTTCACATGCAGCTAAACTCGTCTTCCATGAACGGTCAAGAAATCATGAGATTGATTGTCACGTTGTAAGAGAGCAGCTTTTCCTTGGCCTCATGAAATTGCTGGCACTTTCACTAAAGCTCTTGCTCCACAACCTTTCTTCCATCTGATTGTCAATCTCATATTAGTGAACATTTATCATCTTCGATTTGTGGGATGCGGTTACAAGATAAATAGTTAGTTCCCTTTTTGTTACCAAGTTAGTTAGAGTTGGTTACAAAATTTTCTGTTTTCTTTTCTTATAGCTCTAGTATAAATAGCAATATCTTGTATTCAACACTTATTGAACCAGTAAATAATATTGCTTTCATGTTGATTTCTCTCAATGATTCGTGTGAGTTCTTAGTTCATATCAACACATTATAATTTCTAAGCGAATAATGTTTATACAACTTTACAAATATTTCTTGTAATCACAAATTATGAGTTAAATCTACTTAACCGCTTCATCTTTCTCCTTGTTGTCGCTAAGAATTGATTTGATTGCAGAAACATCAATTCTAGATGATTCCTGTTTCACCCATTGGACAACTCTCTCTGCTTCAATATTTACCTTCTTTTCCTCTTCCAAAGCTTTCTTCAGCCTCCTTTCTTGTTCTTTAGCCGAAAAAGTGCTCATATCAGATAACATTTCATCATTCTTTTTCCATTCAACCTTGTCTAACCTTGAAACTCCACTGCTTTTGTTAATCCTTGCAACATCCTTTTTGTTGGAGAAACAAAAACAACATGAAGTTGATCCTTCTGAGTACTCTTGTTCCATCATATATGAATTAATTTTGGTGCATAGAAGTAATATGGATCACTTTATTGATATTCTTTTATCTCTATTTAAGATAATATATAATATTGGGACCGATTTTAAGCAATTTCGTTGAAATTTTGATCATTGTTTGAGTTGTTGAAGAGTTTGTGTCAAAGCTGACATGTTCATCACACGCAATATTCATTTTGGGCGGCTGCTAGTTGATGTATTTTTATTTTTTCCTTCATTTCATTTCACTATTAGGGGCAGGTTATGAAGCATTTTGATATGGATAAAGATTATCTCACAATAAAGAGATTTTAAAATTCTACATCAATAATATTTAGACACAATTTTGACATCATATACACAACGGCGGAAAGTGTATTAGAATATCAAGGAGAAATACAAATTAACATAAAATTGAAAAGTGTATACAACATGCTCAGAATAATCGTCTCACGCCAACTTTATGTCTAAAAAGATTTTTCAAAATTTTAATATCTAAATAGAGTTCTTGAGTTTAAATTAGTCGATATGAACATTGCATAATATACGTAGAGGTCAAGGTTCAAACCCTAAACACACTTATTCTTTTTAAGAGGTGAATACTGCATAAAAAAAATAGTGATTCTTTTCTTTATTTTGGTACAAAACTAATGATTCTTTTCTAACTACTTTTAGTTAGAGGACTTATAAGTAATGCAATTAATGAGATATTAGAGAACAAAAATAAGGATACTTTAGCCCAAAAACATTGATTAATTATTTTAGCAGAAAAACATTGATTAATGATTTCTTTGAGCTATTCCATCTTTTGTAGCGGAAAAAATAAATAAAAAATACCAACCGCTATAAACAGTTTGACCTTGTCAAATGGATCGAAAAATAAATTGATGAAAGCAATAGAGTAAAAACAAAATCCTAACAACCTTTTGTCTCTTTATTTTTTAATCATGTATTATCTCCGCACAAGTGCACATACTAATTTTTCGAGCTGACAAGGATTTTTCTTGAATTATATCATTTGATCAAAACAGAAGAGATCTTTAAACATCTCATCCAATAATTACTGAGTCAATACGTCTCAAATATAAATAACTTAGACCATCCAAAATGATGAATGTTTAAACTATTTTTTAACACCACATTAAGTAGGCATCCTTGTTGTGGAGTAAAATAAATGGGTGGTTATGGAAACACCCTCTCTCTTCATTTTTTGTTGGTCCTATTTAATAAATCTTAATAAATTAAATAAATTTTGTTGAAATGTACTGATATAGAATTATTTGTGAGACCTATTTAGTAATTTCTTTTGAGGTGCTGGGTTGGAGAAAATTGGTACTTATTACGTATTACCGTAAAATTAATGATGTAGACACATGAGACCCATTTAAGCATCCAATTTGAGGTGCTCTGTTGTGGATGATCTTAAAGATAATATATGCTTATTGGTAACTTTGATTAAATTTTTTTACATTAAGAATAACAGTTATATTCCTCAAAATGTCCTTCATAAAAATTAATTTTATAAAGATAAAAAGATTATTAAAATGTGAATTCTAAATTATTTTAAGAGTATTGTAGAAATCATATTATTAAATAAAATAAAATATATTTATTTTCGTTACCAAAAAATTGGATGATTTCTCATTTCAAAACTATATTTATATTTTACACCATCAAAATTAAGTTTTTGTTAATTGTATATTCAAAAATTGAAGGACTAGGTGTATTATCAATATAATTTTTTTTTCAAGTACCTAGTGGTTATAAATTCACATATTAAAGTTAAACAAATGATGTATAATGAGCTCGAATATAAACTCTTCATATATAATGCAATGTCTCTACCAACTAGGTTAAGCTCAATAGGATATAGTGTATTATCGATCTACTGTAGAAGGAAGAAAAAAAGGAGTATTATCGATCTAATTTTAAAAAAAATAAAAATAAAGTATCATCAATCACTCACTCCAATTGGAGAGGAAACCCCAAAAGTGATTTTAGATGTTGTATAATTGATTTTATCATGTTTGGATGATTTCAATGAGAATTGATTTTGTTTGTAGAATTGATTCCATTTGAAACTAAAATTTATAGCTTTTAACTTCTACAATTGATTTTAACCTTAAATTTATTGTCAAAATCAATTTTACATAAATGCATTCAAACATAAGTATCTTTGCATTCAATTCACTTTTATTCAGAATCACTTACCAAATCAATTCATTCAAAATCAATTCCGTTAATCTCAAAACTAAACATACACTTATGTGCTCCATACCTTGGTGGCAAAATTACATTTTAGTCCCTTAACTTAATTTCAGGTAACAGTTTGGTATTTATCTTTTTTTTCATTTTAAGTTTGTCCTTTTGATCCATATTCATATGGATTTTGAAGTTTCAAATCTAACATCCTTGCACAAACATAGATAAATACCATAGATTTAAAGATTAAAAGATAATACAAAAATAAAACTATAAATTTAAAGCTTGAAAATTCACGTATAAATCGATCAAAGTTACTAAAAATTAGGATTAAAAATGTAATTTTGGTAGAGCTTAAGAGGTCAAATAGGTAGTGGGTCCTTCCTTGTAGCTGTCTTTGTCTATATATCCTCAAACCTCATGTCATAGGATGTCACAACGCAAGGAGTGGGTCTCTAAAAATACGCAAGTTGACCCCACACACTTCAACAGTGTTCCAATTAGCCGTTGTTCATCATTCTGCATTTCTCCATTTTCACACTCTTCACTCTCTCTCTCTCACAAACACACTCATTCATCATTCTCTCTTCAAACAAATATGGGATTATATTCTGACTCCGAAGAAGAAGATTCCTCAATTGCAGAAATCATCTCTCAAGCAAAAGACTCAATCCTCCTTCAACAAATCTCTGCCATCAACTGTTCATCTTTCACCCATTCTGATCTCCCCCCTAACCTCGAATCACGCTTCAACAAGCTCAAATCTTTTCCTGCTAATCACACCCCTCCACCACCTTACCTCTCTAAAAATCCCACCTTTTCAACCCCAGGTTCATCAAACCACCCAAAAAATCCAAATTCTGATTCTGGGTCTGTCTCTTCTCCCTCTAAACATGCCACCTTTTCAAACCCTAGTTCAACAAAAACCCCAAAAAATCTCAACTTTTCACCTCCTAAAGACAACAGTTCCACAAAAAATCCACTTTCAGATTCTGGGTCTCTCTCTTCTCCCTCAAATTCTTCGCATAGAAGAAAGGGTCTGAACCCAAAACCAAAAAATGGGTCTTTTTCACCTTCAGATTCTTCTCATACCTCTGAAGAAAGTCCAATCTCTTCATTGCAAATGAAGAGAGAAGAAAGGAAGTGTTCTAAGGAGAAGAAATCTATGTCTCTGAGTCCGGAATCATCACCTCCTCGAAAATGGGGTTGTTTTTGGTGTTCTCCTAAGAAGGAACAGAACAAGAAGAAAAGTAGGGACAAGGACAATGATGGTGTTGTTGGGTGGGAAGAATGTACAAGTGATGAGTTGTTGTCTGGTATTGGAAGTTTGTCAAGCAAGAAACGGTTGAATATGATTGAAAAGGCATTGAAGGAAGAAGAGAAGAGGATTAACCGCGAGGCGGAGAAGATTGTTGAATGGGCTAAACATGTGTCTGGTAGGATGAATGTTCATGATATTGAGGACGAGCTTAGTGATGATTAGGGTAATGATCCAGCATTACATTTTCGATCTCTTTATAATTCTGAATTGTCTAATTAGTTGTTACAAAAGTGTTGCTAGCTAATGTTCTAAATTTGTCTTGTATTTCTATACATGTTCCTGTTTACATATATACAAATATTCTTATAGAATTCAGCAATGGTTTATATTCTGTTTTCTCTGTTAAACAATTAATTGATTGAAGAGGTTATTTTGATTTGATGATCTTCTTAATGTTTTCACCTTTAGTATATTTATTGAAATGCAATGCAAAGTACTTGTTGTAGCATTACATTGTCTTGTAGAATTGCAATTTGTTGCAGAATTACAACCCTGCTATGCTTTGTTCAAATTTAGAAATTACTCAATTAGAGCTTGTTTTGGAGTTTTATCTGATTCATGTGTTGTGTCATAGTTGAAAATTAGGGCAGGCTTAAGTCACTGACCTGTTTGTTTTGTTTCCTTTGTGTTGTGTCATATTGAAGATTTCGTTCTTCAATCTGTCTTTTTCTTTTGGGGGGCACATTCTTCAATCTAATTTTTTAATATTTTGTTTCTAGTAATTATGATTTTGACACATCAAGCATTTTTGGGAGATGCTTGTTAAATGAAGATAAGGAAGTTATTTAACTTATATGCTTGTTTAACATGGTGGATTAGATTGGAAGTTAACATAACGAAATAGGAAACAATTAAATTAATGTATAAGCCTCATAAGGCATTGTTTTCTAAGTGGATTACCTGACTGGTATCAGAGTCAACTCAAGGCCTCACTTTCCATGGAAGCAATTAAATAAATGTATCAGCTTTAAGGTCTACTTTCCATGGACTCTTGCAATTTATGAAACTGCAATATATATCAGGCTTTCCTATTATGTAAATGGTATTGCTTCATGGAACTTTGACAGATTCGGATTTCGTGCAGTAACTGCGTCAGCCAGTTTAAAATCTCAACAGTCCGATATCAAATGAGCTCGAGATGGTTTATATCTGATTTTGTGATTGTGTAATTTGAGCCATTCGTAGTCATATTAACGGCTGAGACTGATTATCGCGTCAAAATTTGTACTTTTTCTACGGCAAAGAACCTGGATCAAACTCTGACATGAATCACTCGAAACATATTGCATACAAGTCCAATGTAAAAAGCCAAACAGAACTGCAAAGAAAACTGTGTTTATAGGCTGAATCTGATTCTTAAAGTGCATGCAGTTATTTGTCTATGTTCATAAGCAAGAAAGTTTACACTTTTCTTTGCCTTTATCTAGCACTCAACTTTGCAGTTACATCATACATTGCATGCATGTGAAAAGCATAGAAGGGAGAATCTGATACACATTTTCAGCAGGTATAAGATCTTTAGAATTTGATATATATTCTTCGTTTTCAAGCACAGCTTGAGAATCTAAGTTGGACAAAGATCATAGAGAACGCCCTGAGCTGTTTAATATAGCATCAATATCCTGCTTGGTTGCAGCATTTGATCCAGCAAGAAAAAGAAAAAAGAAAATATAGCTGGATCAAATTGTAAAGTACTCAAAAGTCAAAAGTAAAAAATTATGATTATGTGATGAACTGTTGGAATTTTTTAGTTCATTATACTATCTTACTTTTGGTGTCTTGCTGTTGTTCCCATGTGTAGCTAACTACTTTGGATTTTTATACATCTCATAAAGAAAATATAAGGCACCATTGCATCTTGCCCAGTAATGTCTTGTGATCTTGCATTCAAGATAACTTGAATGAGCAATGCTTGTGGGCCAAAAATATCCTCATAAGTTTGACCCTATAAAAGGGACTGCTCAAGTTCCACATCAAGTAGTATGACATGTCAGATGGAGTATTTAAGTCACTAATTTTATAAGTTCTTGAATACTAGCTACTAAAGTCTGCCCTTAAATACGGTTGATCATGTATATTTGAGCTAAAACAATGATATCATGGAAATCTTCTATCATCATGGGTTAAGCACGCAATCTTCATTTAGTCACTGAAAAAATAACTGAATTGGCCGAACATTTCCTGAGCATTCTTACAATAATAGGCTTTGTTATAAACAATACAATATACCTGAGATGATTTTATGGGGGCGTTTGTTTCGCGGACTCAAAAATTATTCTCAAGAACAACGTATCTGGGAATATAAAGACGTAAGTTTGATTTCTGTGTATTTTGCAGAAAAACTGTTTTGGCGCATTCTTTAATATTCATAGGAAAATTCAAAGTTATTTTCTTTTGAGAAATAAAAAATACAAATTTCATAGAAACTCACTTTCTCATCCTTCAACATGGGAATAATTTTATGAAAATATGAAAAGTTAGGAAATTATTTCATTTCCAGAAACTGTATAAGAGGAATAATCTTAAACTTAAAACAAACACATTTGTTTCACAATTACACGTGCCTCGATTATGGGAACATTTTTTTTATTCTATTAAAAAATCCCTCATATTTATGGAAGTGCACTTTCGAACGACAAACTATCCAAAAGGTGCTTCCACATAGCACAAAATTGATTTTTTTTCCCTTCAAATGTCTACATATAATATTATGTTAGTGTGGAGTTAAGTAATGCCCTAATTTTTGCGTTACATTTGAGTGGCATCGAGTTTTGGTGATATTTGTGACTTTATTTCTATCTCTCTCATAACCGATTATTCTCTCATAAAAAATAATTTATTTTAATCATTTATCCATCATTCTCTCTTATCAAAATACACTAAATTTACCAATATCATCAAAACTCAATGTCACCCAAGTATTTTCCTTGATTTTTCTGTAGATGACTAGTGAGCATAAATAAACATAATGTATTTTGCAATAATTGCATGAATTATATGTTTTTTTAGACACTCGTTAAACGTCTAGAGAGAAAAATGATTAGAGAAAATGATGTGATAAATCTAATAAGTTAATGATGCAATAAGAAGAAAGAGAGAGAAAAAAAATTATATGTTAAACAAGTGGAGAAGTTAGCAGAGTTCAAACATCATTGTTATTATTTTATCGCCATATTATTTTAGACTAAACTACACTTTTGGCCCCTAAGTTTACCAATGTTGCGATTTTGGCCCCCTATTAAAAAAAATAAAAAATTTAGTCCCCTATGTTTTAACCCTTTTGCAATATTAGCCCTTTTGCTCAATTTTGACCCAGTCAACGCATGCGTGACATGCCATGTGTATAATAGCTAATTAAACCAAAGGTCGCCAAATATGTTTCTAGATCTTCAATGAACGTGATGGTACTGGTGCTCCGGAACTGTGTAAACTTAATTCCATATCCAAATCAATTTGATTTGATTATTATCTGATTGTGGTTTAGGTTTTGGAATTGGCTGGGAACGCTGCTAGTGATAGGAACTGAACAATGGTGGTATTTTGCTTAATATTCATCAGCTTCTTAAGAACGTTGGAAAAGGAAAAAGCGAAATTGGATTTCCTTCTCAAGAACTAATCTTTTTGTTTGTTTAAGCAAACACTAACGATATGAATTAATTGTCTAGGCCCTAGCACTAGTTTTCGATTCAAAATTCTTGGTATCTTATTTGGATTGGTTAAAATAGCATTGCTAATATTGGATGGATTAAACAAAACAAAAAAAAACACAAGTTGGTTCAAGTTTATTTGTTGATATTTTGTGGCTTGAAGATGAAGTGAATGTTTTGTTTTTGGTTGTTCAACTTGTTGCTGGATTTGATGGTGGTAAGGGTTTAGTCACGTGCCCCTTCCCTTTTACTTTTCTTTTTTATTTTTTTTAATTAGTCAATATAGATGTGCCTTTTTTCTTTTCTTTTTTAATTAACTATTACACACATGGCATACCACATAGTCAAGTAAACTGCCACGCAAGGGTTGACCCAGTCAAAATTGGCTAAAAGGTCACTATTGCAAAGGGAACTAAATCTTAAGGGGACAAAATTTTCATTTTTTTTAATAGAGGGCCAAAATCCCAACATTGGTAAACTTAGGGGGCCAAAAGTGTAGTTTAACCATTATTTTATTCTTAGTTTCTTGAGTGACAAGTCAATGTCTTTTCCCTTTTCTGCTACATTATTTTTTTTAAGAATAACATGTGAAAATGTTTAAATAGGCTAGTAGTTGAGGCTGGTATGCAATTGTGCATTGTTTATGACCTGTGAGTCTTATTTGAATATTCATTTTGTTTTCAATAATCTACTTAAACCATTCAAATCACTGCAGGGACCCAGCAAGTTAACAGAAGCTATATTTTATTTCTGTTAGTTTAGCAACACATCATTCCACTTAAAAATGAAGATATAAATTACTTTATACATAATGATACATTGAAAATTTTGTTAATGCAATATTTCTCACCATGTTTTCATTTAGAATTACAGACCATTCTATATAATATGGACATTTATCCATCTCAAAAACTAAGTTCCTTAGATGACCCTAAGGGCTTAAGCAAATCAAATCATATATCAAACTACATATTTGAACTGCTATATACTGTTACAATTTATGCTTACATGTATAACATACTGCACAGATCATAGAACCACCCAAAAAAATTGCAATCACATGATATTATGGCTTTCAAATGCGCCTAATCCGTGATTATGAGAATATACAGTTATTGCTGCACCTAATCAAAAGACCAATGTTGGCATAACTTTGATGTTATTCCGGTATCTTGTTTACTGGTACTACGTCCTGTCTCTGTACATAAGCAGAGGGAAACCATCCAGCATTGCCATTGAATTCTCCTTCAGACCATCCATTGGCAGCAACCTGGAAATTCAACCACCAAAAGGAAAATAAAAATGCAAGTCAAATCAGCTGGACTGGTTTCATTGTCAATAAATATTGCTACCTACTTCTGCAAATATTAATAATGATATTATTATCATTATCATTATCATTATCATTATTATTATTAATAATAATTATCATTCTGATAACTTATTTTTGTAATGACTAAATCAACAGTAACTCTATTAGGTGGAAATAGCTAAACTATATGAATGTGATAATGGCTAATTATATTTTTTTCCAAAATTACTTGAGAAGTTGAACCATATACTGACTCGAAAATCTTCAAAGAAATACCTGACGGACTACAACATAATCGTCAACTGATAAACTTAACTCTCCTTCAGCTTGAGCATCAAATGGATGTATGACCTACAAGGCAAATCACGATGAACATGAATCAATTTCAGAATGTTGATAAAATATTGCACCGAACAAATTTTGAATGATTCTAAAACAACAATTTCTTATTCTTTTTTCCCTCAAAAAAACAATTTCTTATTCTTTTTATTTTCCTTTTTTGCACCAAGATTTGTCTTATTTTGAGTTTGTTTGTGAATAAAATGAACTTCTCATGGCATTCACTGTGTCACACATTCTGCGTCCCATGTAAAAGAGGTAGCTGGATTAAGATTCATATATTTTATTGCTTAAATAAATTGGACAAATATAATATATCAAACATACATAAATTCAAATATGCAAGTAGAATAAAGATCAACATTAAAAAAAAAGATCAAGATGTAGGAATGTGGCAGTAATGTAGGATCTCTAAAGCCAATTTTGTTATTTCTTTATATGTGACTCACCTTTGCAAAAAAGTATGTGCCCATTTGGGTGTTGTGTTTATAACCGATGCCATTTGAATTAGCTTTCTCATTTGCAGGTTGATTATGTTCCTCTTTTGGCAGTGGAAATGATGTAGAGTCTTGTGGCTGTCTCTCATCAATCATGATCATCTAACTCCAAGAACATCCGATAAAAGGTACAGGTTACAAATTTGATCAGAATATTAAATATTACGTTTAGAATATTATGCCAGAAGCCAACAGGTACAATAGATATAGGAACAAGGAATTATTGTTCAAATTTGAAAGAATTATTGGTGGCGTAGAAGCTAACCTCAGCATGTAGTTTATCTAGAATGACAAGGGCATGCCGGTGAAAAGCTCTCTCAGCATCCACCTACCAAAAAGGAGAACAAATGGAAAGGTGAAAAATAAGTTTTTTTGTTTGTTTGGGGGAGGAAGGAGATAAATCAGAACAATTTGCTTAAAGATCGAAAACTATACAAAATATAATTAGAAAATAGTACAACCAATGCACAATTGCATGAGCGAAACAAACATTCGATAAGATACCTCATTAAAAAAATTATGAATTTAGATTCCCAAAAATATTGAGACCATGGCTACATAAAATTGATCACTACGCTGTAAAGAAATCTAACTACTACCTCCAGTCTATCAAGTAACCAAACCCTGAATTTAGTGTGAAGATTTCACTTTAATACACTCGAGTTCTACAGCCTAATGGACAAATTGACTGTGGAAAACATGTAGAATTTGTTTATCTCTTCTTGAATCTTCATTAGGAAGAAACCTTGCCAATGACAAACAAGAAAACAAAATAACGTGACCGGCAAATGTTTACATCTTCAAAATTTTAACAATTGACATCAATTTAGCTGTTAAAAATACTTTAATAAAGTAAAATGGCAAATAAAAGTCAAATTAGCAACCAATGAGGTGTTGGTAGAGTGGAAGTAACTTTCCCCTATAAGGAGGAGAATCCGGGGAATCTGGGCTCGAATCCCTATCAAGTTACACCTATTGGGAGGCTGAGAACCAAAGGTAAAACTCCACTCAAACAGTTGAACCAAGATCAGTCTCATAGGTGAGTGTCAAAAGCTTTTGGCAGGTTTCACAGCAAGAAACTTCCATAAAGAGTTTAGCAATACCATTGTGGAAAGGCTCTGGAGAGTTATATGTTGCTGTTGTTCCTCAACCGACGACATAGCAGCAGTTGCTTCTCTACCAAGTGCCACCAAGGCAGATTTATGCTCTTTCAACTTTTTTTCTGCATTCTGAAGCCTCATGGAACTCTCTGCAGAAAGAGAAGAATCCTTCAACTTTGATCGACGCCTCAAAACTTCAGCAGCCTGATGAGAAGATATCTAAGATAAGTATCACGCATTGCACACCACATATGCATGCCATTGTGGCAGTAAATTACTACCTGGCCTTCTACTTCTTGACGAAGTTTGTCGTAGTTGTGGGTGAGGTGGCGTGCATCTTCCAAAGGAGCTCCTGTTATTTGTGCCCGCAGTGGCTCAGAGATCTATACAAAACCTAAAGCATAATTAGAAGCACTATTTTTGTTTCGAACAAGATGAAACACTCAATATGACATGCAAATTACTCTAAAAGAAAAATAACCTTTTACAAAATCAACGATATATTACTAATAGTTCCGAAGAACTAGGACTTCCATTAAGTAGCACTAACAGTAACAAGTGAATAGTTCCAGATAACTAGGGCTTCTTATTTCCTATCAAGCAAAAGGAGATAATATGAAGACATCTGAAGCATCATGTGAATGTTTTTGTTGAAATGTACTTCTCATAAGTTGATCTGTTCATGAAATCTTCCAAACTACTGTGTATGTGATAGTCCAAAATTATAGCAGCAAGATTACCAGGAAATCAGATTAGGCATAATGTTACACTAAATAACATTAATTTGTACATTGATAACATCATATATTTTACGGTAATGTAAGGCAATATTTCACAAGATGAACTCTTCAAAACTACACTAAAGAGTATCAAAGAAATATCCCAAAAGATTACCTGATCACCTAAGATCCCAAGCAAAGTCTCCCTTTCATTTTCCAATATATCGTATGAGTTACCGAATTGAAGAGAAGCACTTGCAAGGGGGTAAGTACTACCTTGATTGTCATTCTCAGTCCCATACTTACAACAGTCCTTAGCCAACTTCCTCACTGAAGTATACAAAACAAAACATCAATCAATTATTGGCCTTGAAGCATAAACAAAATTAATGATAGGCAAAAGGTCAAAATTAAAGTCACCTATCTCCATCTGCTTGGAACTAACAGAAATTAATCCTTCAACTCCCCGAACAATATGCCGCTGAAAATGCTGTAAAGACGATATTGGTTAAAAACTTCACCAAACAAAGCTCTCTAAACTTAATAAATGTCAGTCCCCTACTGATAAATGGACTGATAATACAAATACACCTTAGCAGTCTTTGTAGAAGTGTATAACTTTTGAAGTTTATGAAAACATTCAAGTTCAGATTCATCAGCCATGAGTGGTTCATTGCTAAGTTGGCCCAACTGTCTAAGTATAGACTGCAAAACAACAACAGCATCAACAACATGATATAAGACAAAAGTCAAATGAACAAAATGAAAACATTACTACAACTACTAACATAGTAAAGTAAACAATTCACAAACAGAATCTACACTTTCTGTCTAAGGATTTCGCACCAACACCATAAGTTTAATCATGAAGCAAAAACAAGCCTTAATGTGTGTTTGGATCTGCGGTGCAAAAATTTATTTTTAATGTATTGATTCTGACTATAAGTAAGTTGACTGTAAAGTGATTTATGTTTGAATAAACTCACATAACAGTGGATACAAAATCAATCAACTCCAAAACATTTAAACATGTCAAAATCAATTCTGGATACAAAATCAATTCAACTCCAAAACATTCAAACATTTCAAAATCAATTATACACCACTAAAATCAATTTTGTCTCTTCCAAAAGTGGATCCAAACATACACGCGTGTTTGGTTCTGCGTTGATAAAAATTGATTTTAAAAGAATTGATTCTATAAAATTGATTCGGGCTAAATTTGAGTTGAATGTAAAACAAACTATGTTAAGAAATATTCATGTAAAAGTGAGTTGAACAATAAAGTTGAGGCTAAAAATCAATTGTAGAGGCAAAATCTACAAATTATAGCTTCAACTTAGAATAAATTCTACAAGAGTACATCCAAACACATCAAAATCAATTGTACATCTCCAAAACCAATTTTGTCTCTTCCAAAATGGCACCAAAAAACACTATGCAAGTGTTCGGTTCTGCGGTGACCAAAATTGATTTGGAATGAATTGATTTTGGCTACAAGTCACTATCATGTGAAAGTCATCTATCTTCGGATACATTCGTGTGAAATGAGTTGAATGATAAATTCAAAGCTAAAAATCAACTCTAGAGGAAAAACCTAAAAATTCTAGCTTCAAGTCAGAATCACTTCTAGACACAAAATCAATTATATTCAATAACAAACAAACATGTCAAAATCAATTCATGAGAAGAAGAGAAACAACCCACATAAAATGATCACTACCTGTTGTTGTTTGGCAACTTGTTCCCTCAATCTACTAGCTTGCTTCCTTATAGCATCCATTTTTGTTTTTACAGTAAAAACAGTAACTTTCTTTGAAGTAGAGAAAGGAAATGATCAGAAAAAGACTGGGGTGTGTTTTGAATTGGTTGAAAGAGAAAAGTAAGAAAACAAATGAAGGATTGATTAAAGTATGAATACCTGGGACTTTCCAGAGAGAGAAGTTTCCAACAGAAGAAAAAGGTATAAATAATAATAATGGAATGAATGAGTGTGAAAGTGAAAACTACAGTGTTAGAGTTAGAGAGAGAAGAAAAGGTGTCTTTTGAGAGTTGCACCAGACACGGACACGAGCTT
>Ga0315913_1000260_pt1 | contig 41316 bp, 18 predicted proteins | sample MpolsnodulesMG_FD_207736 | JGI IMG/M metagenome (GOLD analysis project Ga0315913, IMG submission 207736) | Medicago polymorpha root nodule microbial communities from Los Angeles, California, United States - small nodules | ecosystem: Host-associated > Plants > Roots > Nodule | place: USA...
TTATTATCTCAATTAACTTGATAAATGTTTGCATAATTTTGGATTAACTGTTTTAATAACATTCATGGGAAAAAAATACTGCTAATGCTACTCATCAGTAATCTCAATATTATGATATTATATTAATGGACAAAGGAAAAGGATTATATATTTAACTCGCATAGAACGGAATTAGCTCTTTAACTTGTATAAAAAAAACGAAACAAATTATGATTCTCTCCACTCTCAAAAAAAAAAGTTGAGAAAATATCGTGGCGTCACGATCTCCACATTATTTTCTCAAGTAATTTTTTTTCAATAGAAAGGATACATTTGCTAAAAAAACTTTGAAATCATATGAGAAAAATTACACATATTTCAACTAATTTGAGTTAAATATTAAAGAAGTAGAAAGTCTTCAAAGACACGGGTTCAAATTAAATTGGCGAAGGATAGTATATACTAGCATAACTAAAGAGATTTAGTAGCCAGCTGATTTGATTTGAGATTAAATTGGTTAAAGATATTGAGGAATTGTTAAAGATTAGAGTTCAAGTCCAGACTAAATAATATATACACATACTAACACAACTAAATTCTAAATTTTATCTATAAAAAATAAATCTTTGAAGAGTTTTCGGAAAGAAAAAGTCGGTCCAAAAGTGTTGAAAGATGTAGTTTTTTTTATACTCCTTTCGGTCCTATTTATAAGAAATATTTAACTTTTTTTTATTCATTGTATAAATGATGTATTTGGTTTATATTTTAGACAAGACACATCAATTATTCAATTAATCTAAAAAGTCAAATTTTTATTATAAATAGAACTGGAGAGAGTAATTAAAGAAAATTTAATTGAAAATATATTTAATATTGTAATTTTTTTAAATAATTTAGTATATCATCTTATGATTTTGTAAGAAAAGTAAATATATGTCATTTTTTGCTCTTTTTTCGTTTCTCCATAGATTCTTTTCATCAAAAATAATTTTATTTAAAACATGTCTGGTATATATGTGGTATCATTCAACCATTACTTTGTTGCATTGTGAGTGTATAATCCCTTCAACTAGATCTAACCTTCATTGATCTTATATTTTTTAATTGGTTAAAATAGTTAATGGCGCTCTTTTACATTGTGAAAATAATATAAAATGAGTGTTTCTTTTGTTGCTTTTTATGCAAAATTTTAGTGCAGATGCATCATTTTCTACACAAGATAACCCAACTATATATGATTTGGAACTTAAGTTAATGTTAATGGTTAACATCACCTATGAGTGAAAAAATATTGAATATATAAATGAAGTGATTCATGTATCTATTGTTTTGTTTAGTTCATTTTCACTCTCGACCTTCTCCAGATTTTCCAACAAGTAATATCAAAGTTATGATTCGATTTGACTTAGGAACAGGATGTTACTCTGGATCATACTAATGACATGGTTGAAAATGATTGAAAGTCAAATTTGATTGGTTATCAAACTTGATTATCCAAACAATATACAATCATTCAGTGATTATCATCTATCATTTGCAACACTGTAAGTAATTAAGTATATTGATGATAGGGATAAAGATGAAGAGAGGGACTTGACATTGGTCAAAATGCCTTCTCTTTCATTCAATTCAATTGGTCGGTGCGGTGGGCTTATCATGAGTGGACCATATTAAAAGTCAGGCCCGCAAGAGCTGCGATGGTATCCATATTGCTTTGCTTTGCTACCGCTCCATCTTCAACGGTCATATTCTTTGGCCGTTACTTACCCTTTTATTAACTTAATGCTCCTCATTGTCACACACCAACCAACTCTCCTTCAACGGAATTCCTCATTACTTAAGCTTAAAATAGTACTTAATCAACATTAATCCCTGTATCATTAGATTAATTAACTGAGAGAAAAAGATAATGACAAAGCCATGTAACATCTGGAATTCACATGTGTATGGATAGAGGTAGTACAGTAGTACTATTAATAGAAAGCGTGATGATGTGGGTATTAATTTGATTTTGCTGCGTTCGATATCACACTAGTGTCTTTTATTGTCACGTCTCATTACATTTTTTTCCATTTAAAATAACTTAGCTCACAAGCTAAGCAAAACAAAACACTAACACCGATCAATTTAATTAACCCTCCATTCACTACCGACTTTAAATTAGTACACTAATAATCAAACTCCAATCCTAATTTGCATTACCAAATTAATCAATCTCACATCTTTTTTGACATAAAATATATCATTCACGCGCAAGTACAGAGACTAGTTTTGCGAGTTTTATAGAACTCAAATAGACGATAAATTTTTCACAAAAGTTTTAACACTACTGCATGTTCAACACTAAATTTAAATTTAAGACTTTGATTAAACTAGAAAAGACTCGCATCATAACTCTACACTATTTTAATTCCATTATAGCATTATTCATCATGATAAAATTAACAAAAATTAAAGCATGATAAATTGATAATGAGACTTTACTACTGCTTTTCAGGAATTAAAAGAGACTTTAATTTTTGTACCAAAAAAATAAAAGAGACTTTAATTTTGTATCAAAGAGGCCATACATTTTTCTTAAAAACTTTCTCCCTAATTTTCCATTTACACACGTCATCAAACGGTCAACATTTCTCATCACACACACATTATAAATACCCTCTCATCCTTCTCTCACAAACCTTCTAATTCCCCACTCACACTCACAGGAACAAGGTAAGTTCCGTTAGAATCATAATATCACAACAACAAAAAAAATGAAAATGAATTCTCTATCTCTGAAAACAGTTCTAATCTCCACTGCAATTCTATCCACAGCAATGGCGCTGAAACTCACAGTACCAATGGTTTCACATTTCATCCTCAACGAAGCTCCAACTATCTGGAACTTCATCCTCTCTTGCTTCACTCCACCTTACCTCTATCTCCTTCTCAACCTCATCATCCTCACCATCGTCATGACCTCCAAATTCCATAACCATCACCACCATTCTCCGCCGGAGCAGCTTCTTCCTTTCGACGCAACACCTTCTCCTGTTCCTGTTCAGATCCCTGTGCCGGAGACACTTCAGATCTCTGAAACTGCAACACTAACGAACTATAACGGCTTCGTTTCTGAAGCTTCTGAAGGTTACCGTTATGAAATGAAAACCGATGAAACAGTTGCAGTAAGTAACAAATCAAACGATTCTGTTGCTTACGTCGCTGATGAGATTACTCCGGTGAATACGACGGTTAACAGTGTTGAGGACTTTGTTCACGTTTCTAGTTTGCAGAAGAAAGTGCCGTTGCAGTTCGCGTTTAACGATGAGAATGAGAAACCTCCGATTTCAGCTAGGTCTAGTCACCGGAAAACCGTTAGATCAAGTCCTGAAGGTACTGCCACCGTCTCTCTCTGGTTTTGTAACCGTTTTTTTGTTTCTAATTTTTGAAATTGAAAATAATAATTATTATTGATAAGGAAAAAAGAAAACTGAAATTGATTTGTTATTATAGGAGGAAAGGTGAATGCGTTGAGAGTGGCGAAGACAAAGAAGCAAGAAACATTGGAGAGTACATGGAAGACGATAACGGAAGGAAGAGCGATGCCGTTAAACAGGCATTTGAAAAAATCGGAGACGTTTGAATCGCAGCCGCGTCGTAACGGAGTGCCGTTAGCGGATTTGAACGGCGGTGTCGGCGGAGGCAGTGGTCCGGTGATGAAGAAATCGGAGACGTTTTCCGGTATGGAGAAGAGTGTTTCTCCGGTGAGGAAAGAACCGTCGCTGAGTCAGGACGAGTTGAATCGGCGAGTTGAAGCGTTTATTAACAAGTTCAACGCGGAGATGAGGTTGCAGAGACAAGAATCGTTGAGGCAGTATCGGGAGATGGTGAACGGTGGTAGAACCTCCTGACGTGGCAGATTAAACCAACGGTCATATTTTGCTGACGTGGCAAATATTATCCAACGGTTTGATTTTTTTGGGGAAATGGGAAATTCAGTGGAGATAGTGACTGAACAGTGAGCAAGGGTTTTTTTATTTATTTTTGTTATGTTGTAATTGGTTTGAGACCAAAAGAAGAAAAATTATATAAAGGTTTTTGTTATTTTTGGGGGAAATTATCCAATTTTCTTCAATTGGATTTTTTTGTTCTTTATGATGTTAATAGAGTGATTTGGTTGCTAATGCAACTTTTCAATTGCTTATAACTTGTTACTATTTATTTATTCTTGGTCTTTGAATGCAAAATAAATGATGTGGGAATAGTATTTGGTGTTAAAACTATTTTCTTGTTAGTAAAAATAGAAAAAAAGTATTCATTCATGATATGGTTTTGTTTAAATTGTTGTAATGTTTAGAATTTAGTATTTGGTGTGGTGACTACGACGATCACTTTCTCTTTTGCAAAGGGTGTGTTGTGATTCACGTTGTTCGTATGAATGAGATTATATTGTCTTTTAGGAGTGTATATCGTTTGGATAAATCTATCCAATTTAACAAATTTGATCCATGAAAATTAGATTAAGTTGGATAAATTTAATCATATTTTTTTCCTTATGTTTTCTCCACCGGAGGTAACTTTATTTAATGTGTGTTGGACACCGAATGTAGATGCCTCTCTCAATCAAAATTTGAATTGTGGTTCTTCATATCGAAATGTAATCATTTCATTAATAGATAGTGTAATTTCAATAATATATGTCTTCTGAAAAAACGTAATCATTTCTTTAATTAGATAGTGTAATTTCAATAATTTTTGAGAAAACAGTTTCAACAACTTTATTATAGTATTAGTATGTATCTTAATGTGTCCGCGTTTTTTTTCTTAAAACAAATGCTTAAAAATATGTACCAAAAGTTTCCAAACTAAATTTTATACACAATACATGTAAACTTCATTCAAACCAATTATAATTTTTTATTTTGATTTTAATAAAGTAATGATAGCATCTTTCTATTAAATTATGAAGATCAATTTTTTTTCTTGATGTGGTCCATTCACATAAGAATTATATCAACGGTCATGCTAACATTTACCCTTAGGATAAGATTATCAATATAACTTATCAACATTATTGTTTAAAACAATGTATTATAATCATCATTATTGTTTAAACGACCATTTATTTATTTTTTTGAAGAAATCAAACGACCATTATTGAATCCATGTTTTCCTTAAAAGTGGGATCTTTAAAAATAATTGATGTAAGAATATACATGGCTTTGATTCGGTTGTAAACCCAAAACAGAGCAATGATTTTTCATTTTCAATGAGAAAATAATGAACAACTTCAAAACACTACCATAATGATGAAGATGCAACAAAAATAAGGAAGGAGCTTCAATCTTAAATAACACCTGGCCTAAACAAATAACTGAATTCATCTAAACTAAATTAAAAAGGCTTATATTCAGTGTTTGCAATATAAAGTATCAAAATTTAATGAGTGGTGATATGAGCCATCCAGCAAGTTATTTATTCATAGAGTGTTTTCGCAGATTGAACTCTACTTTTTTTGTTTTCAGACTTGGAAACTTTCGCGGCAGACTTCTCGTTTGCGGATATAGCTTTTGCTATTTTCTTCATCTTTCGAACATTTTTTGATCTCTTCATAGGCCTCCCATTCTGCTTCACCTTCCTGTCTCAGAGCAAAAGTGTGTATTGGAAAATGCAGTGAAAATGCAATACTAATACTATCATATGTTTTGCAAATAAATGGAAATTAAGAAGCAAGCAAAATGTGTTTACTCCGTGACATATTGGATGCACCATAAAGTTAAACAATGATAGAACTCGAATCAGATTAGAACTCTCGGAGTATATTACAGAAGGGAAATTTCCTCTGTGAAAGTATATAGAATATTTATTAAAAACTCATGAACAAGTCACAGGAGGTTCAAGGAACCTGATAACAATATCCCATACACCTATTATTATGCAAAATATGAGTTCTCTCTACCAAATTTTCGTATTGATAGACTCCCATCCAACTACTCTTCCTAGCATAACTATTGTCAGTTATAAATACTGACAGTTATGACAAATAATTTCCCCTATTTTAACTCTATTTGGCTTTCTCCTATCATAGACTTGATTGATATGGGGTTGCTTTGTTCTATCAAACAATCATTCAGGGCAAAAATTCTACTGGACTTCAGATCCAGGGCGTGTCTTGAGGACACTGGCAACAACTAACAGTTAACATATAACTCATAGTCATTCCCATTACAAAACAGAAGAGCAAAACAAAGCAAGTGTATTTAAAAAAAAAATATCATTGAAATGAGGGACAATGCAGGTACACAAAATCCATCGACTAAGCAAACTGAACTGAAGTATATAATTTTTTGTTAAACAAAATATTGCACATACAAAGTTGATCAGCATTGGTAACATTGCCCATTAGTAAATTGTTCGTATTCTTATTATGCAGGCAATTTAGTGATGGAAAGATAATGTTTTCGGCTATCCTCGGCCTCATAAAACTTGACTCATTAACTGTCTATAGACTTGACTCATAAGAGTTTATTTAATACAAAAAAAAAATGTTTAAAATGTGCATAGTATATAATCAACATTCTGACTTGGTAATTAAAGTAGGACAATAACAAAGACGGGTGACATGATGCCAGGGGCGGATTTACCGCCCAGCTAGCCTGGGCACGCGCCCGGGCTCAACCCATACTCAGTGGCGGATTTCCTTTGGACCTATGGGAGCCATGGCATCCACCAAGGTTTCTATATATGTTAGATTAGGCGTAATAATAACACTGTTTCTGTTGGCGCAGTGGGAAGTTGGTTTGTTTTTCTCACGGAGGTCGCGTGTTCGACTCCTCCATTTTCTTCTTTTTTATGTCTCTGTTATATTTTTATGATTTTGTGCAAAAAAATGGTCCTGGATGGGAATCGAACAAGCACACCCCACTATGCAATCAACAAAATCTACCTCTGAACCAGTTAACAATTTTGATATATTTTACAAACAGCTAAATATATATTTCACAAATGTTTGGCACCCCCAAGAAAATAACTCAAGATCAGCCACTGCCCATCCTTTCTTTGTATCGCTACAAGAAATTTACAAGAAATTTAACTCCATAATTTTATTTTTTTATTTAGCACACTATTGGCAGGTTATGTTTCATCTCTCTTGTTTCAAATTGTACTTTTATCGACAAAATGACGAGCCTCTTTTATGTGAATTTGCGGTCAAAATTTTGGCCAGGCTCGATATAATTCCTGGCTCCACCACTGCATGATGCAATGGAACCATAGCAGAATACTGATGGACAAATCCCCACATCACATAATAGGTTCACAACACACACACACACACACAAAAAAAAAAAACAATAAAAAATAACAAGTTCAAAATCAATGGGTAAATTGACAAATCATAATTGTCAAAACTACTAAACCGAAGGATGGAGGTAAAAGGTTCCCCTTAATAAACCTTAGCTAAGAGCTGGTTTCAGGCTAATCAGAGTTGGATTCATTCACTTTGCTTCCATCTTGAACAAACATACAAAAGATCCAACCCTCATCTAGATGCCGCCATTACAGAAGCTTTCTAGATCCATGATTTGTCATTTAGGTAATTTATCATATCTAGGATAATCTTATTTCAGCTTGGAGTACGAATAACCGATTAAAATATTAAGCTTTGATGTGAATATTAATAGGCCTTTGGTGTAAACACAGGAGACTTTCTATCGATTAGATCATATTGATTTTTTATACAGAATCTATGATATTTTAATAATGTCCTAGAAAAGTACTCCAGGTTATCAGAAGAATCTCTGCCAAAAGGAGTAATCAAATGATCTACATCGAACTCCCTGTAAAACAATAAACAATTGTATCTCGTTCAAGATGAGAGCAAATGTAATTAAAAAACTATGTTTTTTTGTAGAAAGAAATAAGAGGAAAAACACACAGGAATTTTGCTACTTAGGGCACAAAATCCTCCTCTGATTAAACAGAAATTGTAGGATAAAGTTATGATTTTCTTATAATAATAATAATCAAATCAGATACTCGTTGATATTTGTGAACATTCTATCCGAGACTACCAGGCACCTCTCCTGCTATATGATCTAGTTAGATGTGTTTGTGTTCTTTCCATATTCCAGTTTTCAGGCGATAAGTTCTCATTTTTCACAAATTGGTATCGATAAGCTATCCATCTTTGCCATCACCGCCTTCTTTAAAAAATTATAATACTACATCGAATTTGTATTTATAAAGTTCAAAGCAAACCCAAAATACAAGGCTACTATTACTAACAAACCACACCTTGCAGTGAATGCTTTAAAGAATACCCTTCTTCAAGAAGTCAACAGATCAAGTAATCAAAACCAAGTCTAGAACCTAACATCCAGTGCAAAAGTAAATATGATTGAAGATACTATTGTCTTGTGTTGTCCATGCAAAGCAAAACTACATTGGCATTGCTACAACGAAGAAATGGCAGTAACGTGTGTACAGTGGAACACAATTATAGGAGGGAAGAGGGCCCAGATTTCCCATATCACACAGTCAAATTTCTAATTTGTTTTCTAACTTCACCATATCGGCAGTAAAATGCACCTTAGAATATGGGGAGACGTGATATAATCACAATGCCCAAATTACCAACTAAATGCAGAATTAATGTTCAACAACAACATCCAATAACCAGTTGAGTAACTGGATGGTAATTATGTTGCACCAAATCAACCTTATTATTGGATTAAGGGTATGCCTGGATTAAGTATTATTAACGTATTTGAGCTTAACTACTGACATATTTAATGTGAGATTGTTTGGGAGAACTTATGAAAACAACTTATGACATGTTCATAAGCTGTTTTCAGCTTATTTCCACAACTTCTCCAAAATAGCTTATGAAAACAGCTTACAGCTTATACAAAAACAAATTGACATTGTGTTATCTTTTGTAATAGAAATAGCTTATTCATAACCGCTCATATGTTATAAGCTGCAAATTAAGTTGTTTATCCAAACAAGGCCTGAATTGCAATGATTTGAGAAAATGTCAGTATAATTAACCTGCTTATATATAACTAGGGTTTTAGAAAAAGCTCAAAACCGCGATTAACCCCATTTAACTGCGATTCTCTGCAAATATCGAGTATCACGATTATTAAAACATAGGCTATAAATATAAGGGCAATAAAGTAAACTTACAAAATGGTAGCACCACCAGCAACCCTGATTTTAGCACCTGATTCTGATGTATCCATTGCTGCAAATAAACAAAAGTCTCAAAATCTTAAACCACAACAAGAACTAAACAAACAAAAAAAAAAGAGTTCACTATAAGATTAGAAGGATTGAAAAATTAAATTGGAGCAAAATATTGATATTTTAGTTGTTAATTGAAAAGTGAGTACCTTGAGGTGCTTCGGAAACGATGGTGTCGGTTATGTCCATCGAAACGGCACCGTTTTTGTTCTTGCTTTTGTTCCTGTTTTTCGCCATTGGATTCGAGCAACGGTGAGGCGGCACAAAGAAAGGTTTCAAGCTGACGGTGGCTTTTATTCTATATGGTGCGTGAAATTATTAATTAATGGACAAAATAAAGCATTCAAAATTTACTATCACATTCTTCTCCTTTTTTTACAAAACTCTCAATTTACTTCATTTATTTATATTATTTTTGGTTGAAACTTTATTTATTTATATTGATATACTTTGAAGAAAAAAAATTCAAGAACACTTTAATGAGACCGTTAGAGATCTCTTTTAACTTGACTTGAGGTTTCGGGTTATGGTTCTAACTCATCGCTAGAAATATAACAATGATAAAATCTCTTGAAGAAGAGTTTTGTCACTCATTATGTCAAAATCTAAGAGATTAATATTTCCAGTTGCATGCATAGGGTATCTGATCACATTAAAAAAACAACACATCAAAGTAAAGGTGCACAGGGTATCTGGTCACATTAAAAAAACAACACATCAAAGTAAAGGTCACTAAACAAACTTAATATTAGTAGAGTTTGCAACATATGGCTCCCTCCAAGAAAAAAAAACTCGAGTTTATTTCCTCGAGTTACTTAGCCAAAAGACATTCCAACACTCATAAAGATATACTCTCTCCGTCCTAAATTAAAAGTAAAAAATTATTTCACACTTATTAAGAAAACTAAAACATACTCCTTCCATTCCATAATAACTAAATCATTTGCAAAAAAAAAAAAATTGTCTCAAAATAACAGAGTCATTTCACTTTTCAATACAATATTAATTATTTTGTTTCCCTTTATAACTCTAATTAATACTACTTTTATCATTTCAAATTCAATATATTCCACTTTACGTTTATGATAGTGGAGAATGCACCGATACTTAATAAGTGCACTTAAAACTGTTTTTCTCTTTCCTTCATTTATACATTTTTCTTAATACGTGTGAAATGAGCTTTTGGCTCAATTAATCCGGAGCGGAGGGAGTAGTAGTTTGTAGTATAGTTTCTTGTGTTATCTTTGGAATAAGTTTCATAAAAACAACTAAAAACAATTTCGATTATTAGTTAAAGAGAAAATGAAAGGGATAATAAAATGAATGCAACTTGCATTTAATTTCTCTTTGAAAAAGATGAATTTTTAAATAACATAATTAAATATGATAAAAATTAGTTTTTTTTCTTATAATTTAGGACAAATAAAATGAATTTTTTTCCTTATAAATTGAGACGGAGGAATATACCTTTATGAGGGTTGAAATGTCTTTCGGTTGAGTGACTCCAGGAATTAAACTTAAGTTCTTTTTCTTGGAGAGAGCCATGTTGCAAATTACATACACACTAGTTTAACCTGCCACTAATTTTCTTAATCGTTATTTATAAATATTTGTGACGGAGTCTTTTAATCCACGAAGAAAAGCTTGCTCTATTTTATTTAAAAGATATTCAAATTCAAAATATATAATACAGATAAAAAAAACATAAATGGGACGATACAAGAATCCCTGAAAAAATTCAGTAATAAAATTGTAGGTGATGGAGACGAAAAAATTTGGGTCGCTAGTCAACCCCTCCCAGAACAGCAGCCAGAAACCACCAAGGGCAATACAGCAGTATCAAACTCTAGTAATCAACAAAATTTGACAATGACTATGTTTACATCCGAAGAATCTAGGCAGATCCTGCAGCAACCTTTTTCCGTACAATCCTTTTTCGACGAGCTTTGGGAGCTGAAGATTCTGCACCAGAGACATCTGCATTCCCTTGTTTGATGCCCAAGAGACCAAGCCCAGAAACAACTGCATTCTTCGATATAAACCATTTTGAGGATGATGGCTGTTCTACACTTTCAGAAGTTCTGTTGTAAACTTTCAAGAGATCATCTGACTGAGCTAGTGGATCTGCCTCAACTCCAAGCCAGGCGCGTTTGGAAGTCTCTCCCAATTGAATGTTTAAGACCCTGTAGGACATTTCAACTAAACTATTGGTAACATCTTCTAAACAGAGTGGTAAAAGAATTCAAATTTGTGTTTGAAGATGTCAAATGAAATAAAATCATTGTATGATATTTATTTATTTTTTGCCAATAAGTATTGTTTCCTTTCAACAGGATGCAGTAAAGCAAATACTCTCATAAATGCACAGCTTATTTAGTAGGAGGAAAACGCATACCTGAATGCTGTGCTGAAGAACAGTGCAACTCCAATAACATCAAAATGACGAACCATTCCTCTATCAAATCCACATAGCAGTTGATATCTCAGGTTAGCGTAGATTCCAAGAAAAGCACCATAGCCAAGTGCATTACTGCTCACAGTTGGAACGGTTACGGATAATCTGCATAAAATTCATGTATGGCATGTCAAAATAAAATTAGAATGTAGCAGTCATAGTTTGACCAACACAAGTAAAACTCTGGATCTATTAAATTCAATGAATTGAATGCTATTGAACATAAGCTGGGTTTCGACCCTGCACACCTACCTTCCTTCCTTTTTCTTAGCCAAAGTGTTTGACAATGCACCCTGTACTGCACCCGCGCTTAAACCAACCATGCACAACTCAGCAGCCTTGAACAAAAAGCATTGAACTCTCTTTTGCAGGTCAAATTCCCTAAGAGGATAGCTCATTTCAAATATGTTGTTTGGAAGCTTCTGCAGTGTATTTTGCAAATCAAATTGAAATGTGTTTCCATATGATCGACAAGGAGCAAGGGACCAAACAACAACGGCATTGCATGCTGCTGCAGTGAGCACATTGATAAGTGCAAGATCCCACTCTTCCTTAATCCTAAAGTCAAAATAAAGTTAACAATCATTCAATTTATCAATGACAAACCCAAAGAAACTTCCATATCTTGTAAAAATAGACAACGCACCTATCTTTCCGATTTGTAAACTCCCACCACACAGAGCAGCCTACTGTAGCAACTTGCTCTAATAGAAACCTATACATGAAAGCAGGATCTGCAAGCATCCTGTGCAAAATAATTTTATAGATGAGAAAATAGTATATACAACAATACACTCCAAAAGGAAAATTCATCAATCTCCATCATCTTTAAGATTTGATGACAAACTAAATTATCAAGTCTTATCAAACATGAGAGGAAATCTATTCCATGTTCACAGGAAGTCTGACGAATCATATAAAAGTAACCATGAAAGCAAAATATATAGCCCTGTTATACTTTCATGATAAAACATAGATGAGAACTCTGGCTTCTCTCATTAAGATTTTCCTCGGGGGACAATGGTCCTCTCTTCTGTAGCTTCTACTACAGAAAGGTATTTGAACAAAAATGGGAAAATTCATGATTCAGAAGCAAGGACATGAGGTTAAAGATTGAGGTATCAGATTGCCAAATTTTCTTATATCTTAATGAAATATTTGAAGTCAACCGAAACATAATTGAGATTACCTGCCAATGAAAGATCTTGATAGTCCTTGCGGTAGTTTTCTGGAAATAAGCCTACTGGCAGTTGGCCTGGCATTCATTGCTAAGAATTTCACCATTTGGGCTGAGCTAACCAAGCCCTAAAAACATGATTTTAGTTAGTACGCGGCCAAATGCTTTACAACCTAAACAAGCATAAACTGTAAAGTATTGTACCATTTCATAAGCTTGCCGAAATCCAGCGGGCAAATCCATGATAGTCCTTTGCCATTCACTCAACACAGCATCCACAAATTTACGGTCAAATAGCTGCCACAACGCAAGGACAAAATGGCGGTCATTCCTTCGGGAGACGTCAAATGAAAGCAACAAAAGATAATATAGCAGCGTCTATTTCACATAGGGAATTAAACCTGCAATTTAATAGCATAAATGATATGTCTAACCTCTTGAAGAAGTATGCGTCTTCTAAACAGGCCACCTTCATCTCCCTCATCACCATCATCAAAGTCATCAAAGTAGTCGTCGTCATCACCATTATCATCACCTCCATCACCACCACCATAACTGATTATCTTTCCAATATCTCCACCACCTCCCCCAGTGGCTAGCTGTCAATAAAGCATAAAAAGGAATTCATATATACAAACTACCAAATAAAAAATAAAAAACATAAAAATAATTAACAAAGACTCCAATGGTATGAGTAGCCACAGGTGTGTTGCATAAAGTATGCTATTTGATTAAATCCTGTACAAGGTTGATACAACATTTGGATTCATAATACATTTTGATATTTTTATTGCTGTGCTTCTAGTATAATTTCTTGCACAACTGAAAACTTCGATACTACTTTGAATTAATACATTTGTCAATTTTGATATCACTTCCGCTTTATTTTTATATTAGCTTGCATTATTGTCAGATATTTCTCCTTCCCAATAAGTGGGAATGTTTCAAAGAGACGCTTCCCAGAAATCATTTCACTAATTAAGTATTTCAGTTTTTTACCTCTGGAGCCAAAGGTCCCAGAGAAACAAAGTATAAACATCCTCCCCTTCCCCTCTTTAAAGGTCCTGTGGTTCAGGGGATATTCCTTCCTCTTTCTCATTCTCTAGGCCCTCCCTCTTTCCTCTCCCCCTCCAACTTGATGTTCTTTAATTTATATAGCAGTGAAAAGCCTAACAGGGACTCCCTCACCTTCGCTTATTTTATCTGCATTGCAAAAATTGGCCTCTCCCCTACCCCTTTCCCCTTCACCGAAATAAGGCACCGCAACCAGAAGTAACAAAATAGGAGCTCAGCTCACAGTTGTGGTCCATTTCCGAACATATCTTCGACAACAAAACAAACTAGCACAAAAACGAACCGCAAACTGCCATGCATGGTCCAGAATCCAGATTATAAATTGTAGTGATGTTGTGCAAAGTGGGTAGCGGCAGCAGGACACTAACAAACGAAGGAAACTCAAAAAACAGCCGAGTTTTTTTGACAAAACATATTAAAATACAACGGAGGCGTTTATTAAACATGAAGAAACTGAAATAGTCAATAAGTTAAAAAAACACATTAATTTAAAATATATATATATATATATATATATTTAATGTTAGCTAACCTTTATAATATAACCTTTTCTACAAAAAGAAAACTGTTATTTTAAATTAATAAATACATTACTATCTTGAAACAACTTTTATACATCAAAATAAAATATTCAGGACACGCTATTGCTGATGCAGGATTATCGCCGATGTAGGCCTAATAAATATTTTCCCGGGACTTCATAATTTTGGCTAGCAACGCAACACCTCCTACAATATAATTCTTGCTAGAAGAATAACTGATGGCATTGATGATGCGTGTGATCAAGTGATTCAATTAAGGTAATTCCTAAGGCATTATATGTGGTTCTCGCGACAACAAAAGTAGCACAAAACGACAAACGTATTAATGGGAAGACCGGTTGATCCGGACTCGATACTTCACACAAGTAATTTCCTAAACAAATTGATACTTCACACGAGTAATTTCCTAAACAAACAACCTAATATTTGCATAAAAAAACATTAATTCCTGTTGTGTCACGAAACCGGCCAACATCATAAGTCTTCATGATTAGCAAGCAACCGCAATTTTACGTGTCCAAGGCAACACGTTTAACCCAACACGTAATCTCCCATAACAAACAGATTCATTTTACATGTCCAAGGCAACACGTTTAACCCAACATGTAATCTCCCATAACAAACAGATTAATTTTCACATAAAATACATTCAATCAAGTCCAATTTCAGACGTCAAAAACACCTTAAATCTTCTCAATTAGCGATCGATCACAACTGAATGTGTGTTTTCATACGCTTCCAATACAACGCATCATGCATAACACGAGTACAAGCATGCACACATTTGCACATTTATACAAATACATAATGAGTTGTACAAGCACACTTTTTCATTATTACTGACGGAAAGTTGGAAAAAATATGATTGTATTGTATCATACACTATTAAGCAAAACTTTGTAGCACCTACACTTCTGATACAAACACGACACCGACACATGTGTTTATACAATTAATTCATTTTTTAAAAATTTTACCAGTGTCGTCGACGTGTCTGTGTAAGTATGTATTTGGTGTCTGTGTCAGTGCTTCACAGAAAGGAAAAACGAAGGACCGTTTAACAATGATAATTTAATTTCCAAACCAATTCTCTACAAATTATTAAGCACCTTCACTCCAGAATTTTACTCTATTGTCACCGTTACATGTGATTACATTCAGACTATACCATTTTTAAAAATTATTACGACTTGTCAGTGCTTCATAGGTATTATCACATGTTAACTTCCTAAGCCACTGAAGTTTAATAGTTAATTCAAATATTATAATAAAAATAAAAAATCAAATACATGTTCTACTAATTGATTGTGGCGTAAACACAAACAATATAATTCAAGTATTCAATGATTTCTTCAATTCAACAAGAAATAATCAAAAGGAAAATTGAGAAAATAAAGTTAAAACTAAAAACCCTAATTCTAGTGAAGATAGAAAGAAATATGACAAACCTCAGGCCCAGACTTGTTGCTTTGCTGTTGCGACACTTCAAGCTTCGATTTCTCGAGCGTAACGGCACCAAACGCACCGTATTTACCTTTCATAACCGGATTAATGTTACCGGAAGCGGAAGGAGGCGCGGTCGGAGCAGCGAAACACCGTTCAAGCAGCGAGGAAGCGGAAGAAGTATCACTGTCGACGTCGGCGGGGGAAGCGGAGGAAGATCGGATAACGAGACGGCGGTGACGGTTACGGAGGAGAGGGAGTTTAGGGAAGGTTTTTGGTGATAAGGTTTTAGAAGGGATGGGTGAGTTCATTGGGAGGATTTGCGCTGCTTGAAACAGCGCGTGAGACGACATCGTTTAGGGATAAGAGAGAATTTTTGAAAGAGAGAAGGTGAAAAACGGTTACTCAGAAATGAAGAACTGAATTGTTGAGAGTGGAGAGGAAGGAGAAGAAGATAGGCCCATAGAGGGATCAACCAACCCAATCCCAAAGAGACTTCTCTAATTTGCTTGCCGGCCCCTTTTATTCATCGTTAATTAGTTATTAACCTGCTAAAAAGATAAGATAACCTTCATATGAATTTTACACATTTTCGGATTTTAACTCAATGAAAAGGAAGTTTGACAATATCGACATTATCAATTATTAAACTTATTTTTTAATGGTGAATCTTATAGGTTATTAGGTGTTTATTTATTTATTTATGGTAAAATTGTTTTTCTTAAGTCAAAAAATATATAAGATAGTTTTTCTTTTATTCGTACTTTTGGTGTTATTCTCTTTACATTTGGAGCGTGTTTTCATGACTTAATTCTTAACGATATCTGTTATATTAAAACAATCTTAAGTTTAAGAATCTTAGGATTAATTAGTCAATTTGTTAAGTAATTAATAATGTGGCGTGTTATTTGTGTTTCAACTCTAACAAAGAGCCACATGAAGTAGCTTAGTCGCTATGGACTATTTTAACAATTATAAATTTCCTCCTTCTTTTCGGATTTTTCTTCCTTTTTAATTTGTTCTCTTCACCGTTTTACTAATAGTCTTTTTCTCGTGCAATTCAATCGTATATTAATATTTTTTTAGAGGAATTATGTAGTAATGTTAATAAATGTTATTGTGTAGTATTTATTTTATTTATTTTTGATAAAAATGTAGAATTTATTTTAGATTATTTATTTACATTTTGTATATGCCTATATGTATTTTTTTTAACTAAATGATGATATTATTAATAAAAAAATAGTTCAAAAAGTTTTACTGAGCAATTACACTAAAACCTAAATAATTAATATATTATATTTCGTTTCAATAGAGATGTGCTAACAAGACATCTCATTCTTTTTTTTTTGAGAGAGGACACCTCATTCTTGGGATGTCTAATATTTAAGAAAATAAGTCAATAGTAAAAAAATTAATAAAAAGACTCAGATATTTTCATCTAAAATGATGTGTATTTTCGGGTAAATTTAAAATTAATTGTATGATTAAAAAACCATAAGATTCTAATGATTCTAAGATTAATGATACTAATTTCTTGCACTAAGAAATTTTTAGTGTATTTTCAACAACTAACTAATTGTCCTCGTGAATTTGACTCAGTTAGTATAGACAATGCATAATATATGCAAGGTTTGAGGTTTGTACCACCGCCATAAAAAAAAAAAAAAAAAAAAAAAAATTTTGAAAAAAAAAAATAATAAAAAAAAAAAAGATAAAAAAAAAAAAAAAAAAAAAAAAAATTAAAAAAAAAATATAAATTTACACCTCAAAAAAAAAAAAAAAAAAAAATAACAAAATTTGAAAAAAAAAAACTAACTAATTAACTGTACTGAGAAAAAAAAAACTATTTTTTATAATACTATAAAAATAATTTTTATCGGAGCTTTTTTGTGGAAGTGGAGAAGGGAAAAAAATGGTTGTGCCGAAGCCATTTCTGTCACCAGTTTGCAAGGTGGGTCCTTACCCACTTGATATCATTGCCACCGCCGCGTCCCTCCACTTCAGCCACCGTGTCTCCCACCGTCTCCGCCTTCACTTTCTACTTCGTTCCTGTTTCCAGGTATCCTTTTTATTCACTCTGATTACTACAAATTGCAAAAATCTGGAGTTGTTTTTTTGTTGAAAATTTTCAAATTGAAATGGAGTATTTAAGTATCATATGTTGCTTTAATTATAACAATCATAAGTTCCTAGTTGATCATATCGTAGTGTAGTAGTTAATGCTGATGATTAAAATGGGAATAAGAAGTAGGTCATGTTTGGATAAACAACTTCATTAAGCGATTATAAATGCTTATTTATAAGCTATTTCTATAGCAAAATACCAAATAAAGTAAAATTGTTTTTGTATAAGTTATAAGTTATGAAAATAAGTTGAAAGCAGCTTATGAACACGTCATAAGTTGTTTTCATAAGTTCTAAACTAACTCACTAGTGCTTATGCCAGTAGATAAGCTCAAATAAGCCAATCCAAACAGATCCTTAATTAAGTGATTGTATCATAAGTGCTAATGTATGAGCTATTTCTATAACAAGATAAAATAAAGTCAAACTGTTTTCATATAAGCTATAAGTTGTTTTCATAAGCTATCATAGAGAGATAATGAAAATGAGCTGAAAACGGCTTATGAACATGTCGTAAGTTATCTCTCCATAAGCTCTCTCAAATAGTCTGATAGGTTTATAATTGTTAGTCAAGAAGTTGTTACTTGTTAGGTAAGTAGTTGGTTGGTTAATGGGTTAGTTAGTGGGTGTGTCGAGAGGTAGTTAAGCCAAATAAGGCATGCTGCATATAGATAGAGACGAGAATTAGAGAGGAGGCCATCTTGTCATTTTGTATAGACCTGGGGCTTTTTGGCATTGGGAGAGTCTAGAGTCTCTTGAATACTCTAGGAGTTCTACTGTAATTTGGGATTTTCCCTTTTTTTTTAGTAATACCAGTTGGTGTCTCTATCACAGTCTCGCAAGTGTTTATGATAGTAGATAAGATCGAATATATCAATTAAAATAGGCCCCAGTTGTGTTTCTTTATTCTGGAATCTGGATATTGTGGCAGACCTGGCAGCATTCCCTGACTCACATGTACCTCTTGTTGAACAGAAACTTGCTCCCGTGTTTAGATTGAAGGATAAATGGTGTCAAAGATACCTTCAACTCAAAGGATTGAATTATCTTCAATTGTCAAGTGATGGGTTGACTTCTGCATGTTCAACTAGTTTCTCTTTCTTTAACAGAGGACGACCTGAAGCCAGCTTTGGAAATGCTGACTCGAAGATGTCCCGAAAAAGTCCATTTAATGGAAGGAAGTGGACAAATATTCTCCTTGCTGCCAATGTTTTGTGAGTATGAGCATATTCCCTTGATTGGTGTATTAAGTTTATGACTTCCTAGAATTTGGCTCCTCTAAAGTGAGTGAAGTGTAAAGTGAAAAGAAAAAAAAACAAGGTTTGTTATTTCAACAAACTCATGATTTGTTATGATATACTTGCAGTATTGACCTTTGATTTGTTAATCAATGATCCATAATGCTCACTTTGCTTTCTAAAATGAGTTGCTCACTTCAAATGAGCCGGATTCAAATAGTTTGTACTGCCATTTTTCTATCTTTATTTTTCTGTTTCTAGTTGTGTTAGCTGATATTACCTCTTTTTATAATTTTAGATACCTCTCGGTGAGAGCGCTTATTGATTATTATTTACTAATTGTTTACACAGATTTTATGTTGCACAACTTGCAACCCAAGGCAAGCTTTTGTCGTGGGGAGCGAAGGTAAGGTTGCAATTAAGAATCTTATATGAATAGATATGCTGTGTGTTGTGGATCGTTACATGTTAGTTGTGTTGTGTATGTTACTAGGTAAACAGTCTCATTGACAAAGGACAACTTTGGAGACTTGTTACATCTTCTTTTCTGCATGCAAATATTGGACACCTTGTGGTAGGATTTAAAATTATTTTGTTCCAAGTTTGTTCTGTCAGCCTGGTTTAGTTTGGTATTAAAATGACTACAAATTCTCTGCAGATAAATTGTTATTCCTTAAATTCAGTTGGTCCCACTGTGGAGAGCTTTAGTGGTCCTCGAAGATATCTTTCAATTTACTTTGCCTCTTCAATTGCAAGTAACCGCATATATTCTTCCTACAATTGCCAATGAAATTCCTTACCTCAAAAGTATTCTAATTCCATAATTTCTAGAAAATCAGGTGCAGCTATGAGTTATCGGTTCTGCAAAATGCCTGCAGTAGGTGCATCAGGAGCAATTTTTGGACTAGTGAGTTCTTTTAATATTTTATTTGTCACAAGTTTGCTTAACTATCTTCCTTATTTTACTTGTTACATGTCCCCTGAACCATCTTTTTAAAAAATAATAATAATAATCAACTGTACTTGTCTCTCTTGGATTCGTATCTTTGTTTTCCATATAGAGACGATAGAAAACTGAAATGCTGGCCCTTTATCTTCACTGTCGTTATTTCTAATGAGTAATGGTTCAGGTTGGATCGGTTGCAGTGTTTGTTTTAAGGCACAAAGACCTTGTAGGAGGTGGTAAAAAAGATCTGCAGCACATTGCACAAGTGATTGCCCTCAATATGGTAAGTGTCTCATTCCCTGTGTCACATCTGATTCTGCTTTGTTAATTTTACAACTTCACTGGATTGAGTATCACAAATCAGTGTGTCGTACATGCTTCTGATTAGCCAGGGTGGAACAGAAATTTTACAGTAATTTTCTGCATACTAGTGCTTGACTGCTTGTATGTTAATATGTTGTTATATATTTTTTCTTCTTATTTAGGAAATGTTTGTTCGGTAGAAGTGTTGTTGGTTCATGCAAGGGTTATGTAGGGAACTTTTTCTACTTTTAACTTAGACCATCACTCTATGGATGTGACTAATAGAAGGGATACTGTTTACTTTCCTTGTCTGTGTTCTAACAGTGGAAGTATTTCTCATGCAGCTTATTGGGTTATCATCAACTGGCATTGACAACTGGGGACATGTAAGTGTAGGAGTTTATCATCCTTGGATTTTTTAGTGCCCTTAAATTTTTCATTTTCTTAGTTCCTTTGTTCAGTAAAAGTTGCTGGCTGTATAAATGTGTCTTATTTCGTGCTCGTTGCTTTATTCACCTTTTAAAATGTGGCATGACCTGAAATGACTCTAAATTTGAGAATAACTTAATACACTAACTAACCTCAACTAAGATAAACAACTTAATGAAGCGCTTATATATCATATAAATGTTTATGAATAAGCTATTTCTTGAATAAAATATAAAATAAAGTCAAATTGTTTTCATATAAGCTATAAACTGTTTTTACTTTTCATTGTCTATCATGATGAGCTTCTGGAAACAAGCTGAAAACAACTTATGAACATATCTTAAGCTGTCTCCATAAGTTCTCCAAACAGTTTCATAAGTGTTTATGCTAGTAGATAACTCAAAAAAGTCGATCCAAACAGGCCCAAAAACTATGTGGACATGGACATAGCATTCATAAACAATCCTCAATTTTGTATTCCGTGCATAAGACTACCCATTTTGTTATGTATGTAGGCACTGGTGATCTGATGTTCAATTAAATAACAAAACCAGTGTGATCTGTGCATAGTTTCTTTTATATTGCTAATGCTTCCATTAACATATACATTTTCAGTTAGGAGGTTTGATTGGTGGAATCGCTGCATCATGGCTTATTGGACCTGCATTGAAGCATGAATCCACATCTTTAGATGGAAGAAGAATTTTCATTGACAGTGCACCAATGTATAATCTCTTCAAGATTACGAGAGCACCTAAGCCATGGAAATAGAAACATTTCATGGCCTATTGGATTACAAGCACAAGCAAACAACAAATAGTTGCTTGTTGTGGTTACTTGTATGATGATAATGATACCCTGTTGTACGCTTCCCTTAAGAGAATATTTGAATGGTGGTTTCTACTACCTGAAACCCCTTTAACTTATGTTGCATACTTTTGTTGTACATAAGAGATAATTCAATTACCTTTAACACGGGGACATCTTTATGTTTTTGTTTGTTTTCCTCGCTTGCATGAATGATTTTTTGGGTCTAGGCTCTCCCTACAACCCGAAATGAACTATAATGTGGCAAAAGCAAAGAGATCTACTTCTCCTTCGCCACCATTCTGAAAAACCAATCCCACCTGGATGCACCGCTCCGGATGGGAATTCAACATCATTTTTCAACATCCGAAACAGTGAATGTAAAGAATAACCATGTTTTTTGTCCGTCCAGAACGTGCATCTAAGTGAAATTGGTTTTTTAGGTGTTGGAGGGGATAAAAGCAGCTCTCAAAAGCAAAACTCTATCACCTACATCACTAGACTCAAATGAGGCCTTATATTTATTTAGAAAATTGTTCTTCTCCCATCAAAAAACACTCATGTCCAACCGAATGGACAAAAGTACTCCGGCGTGACTTAAGTCACGTTAGGTACTTTCAGCGTGAGTTAACTCATGCAGGTTAAGCTCATCGTGACTTAACTCACGCTTCGTTAACCGGTGGCGTGACTTAACTCACGCTTCTTTGGCCGATAGTCTGCACCACATAAAACACGTTTTTGGACGGTGGTCAGTTGGTAAAACTTGATTTTACACGTTTTTTGACTCACCATTATGGGTAGATACAACCTATGTATCCATTTTCCCTATAAATATGCTTCCAACCTTCATCATTTCTCACACCATCATCTCACACTCCTCCTCTTCCTTCTACAACAACAATGTATTTCCATCGTTGGCCTTTTATAGAAAGAGGCCTCTTTAAAAATTGCAGGGAATGTATGAACGGTCAATGGGGATGGCAACGCACTGCAAAGAAATACGGTTTGTCCGAGTGTCATGTTGGTTTATTTGGGTGCAAGGTTGACCATCAAGGTCTCTTTCACCTTAGACAAAAAACACACCTTACCCCAGTTCACTTCTCCCCCACCGTCTATTTCTCTAAGCTTTACCCCATAGATTTTGCTTTACCTCATCACCTCCATCTTCTTCTGAAGCAGATGTAGTTTTGCCCCAATCTCCCTTCCCTATACAAGAAACATATCTTAATAAAATGAGATTTTTTTGTGTATTAATTTGTTCTTTTATTTTTGTTTATATTTGCATTTATTTTATGATTTTGGCATCTAAAAAATATAATGTCTTCGAAGACTAATTAAACCCAACGTGAATTCAAATAAAGTTGCGTATTGAATAAATTCGAATAAAGTTGCACAAGTACACAAAATCAATTCAAAAAATACACAATTTTATTTAGGATAAATTGCATCTACATTACATTACATTCTCCCTAAATATATGTGGTATCATCATGATGTTGGATTTAAGTTAAATTGTTGAAAGTTTGCGAAAAATGTCGGCAATGAAGTGTCTTATACCTAGTGTAAAGATTTGAAGCGCCCTTTGAAAACTCAAAAAAATGGATATAACACATGTTGCATTCTACCTAATGAGTTGTATAAATTTTCCCATCAAATTCCCTCATATAAGATGAGTAGTGACAAATAGGAATGCATTCCAAGAGGTTGTTTTAAACTTAATCTTACTGCCCTGTCAACTGAAGTGTTTCAATTGACAGAGGAGCATGATCAAGTACAAAACAACATGTTAGTTGTGCATTCCCTTATGTCCCACTCATCTTATACGAAGGAATCTGATGAAAAATTTGTACAACCATTAGGTAGAATACAACATATGTTCTATCCATTCTTTTGACTTTTCAAAGAGGCTTCCAAATCTTTATATTGACTATAAGACACTTTAATATCAACATCTTCCGCAAACTAACAAGAATTGAACTTAAATTCCAACAAAATAAAGACACTGCATAATAATGATGCTACCTAAATATAATATTTTGGTTATGGCAGAATCAAATTGTTGAGAATATCTTCAGGTGATCTAGCAACGTAACAAACATATCGATCCTCGGGAACATGTTTTGTTGAAAAAAATCGAGAACATGCTCCTCACGTCGTCGTTCGTTAATTTTAGCCGACTGAACATTATTCTCCCTTCGTCGAACGTTGGACGTTCATACCAAATATATTTCACCCTCCTTGTGTCTCTGGGATTGAGTCTTTGGTTAATTTCATTCAGTTGATCTTTCATACCTTTTAACATGGTATTAATGTACTGAACCTTGAACAACTAAGGATTTCCACCGTTATAGTGTATGCAAACACTGAACAAATCGCTCATTGTTTCAAATCTACACCATAAAAAATTAAATAATCAATGAAAAACTCATTCAAACATTTCATCAAACACTTGGAGTGTAAATTATAAATAAACCCTAAAACTCATAACTACAACATAAACATGCAAATATCTAAATAATTAAGCAATATAAATCATTTACATGTAAACATTGTATCATTTCTTGCCAAAAAAATCAAAATTTAAACAAACCCTAAAACTAAAAAAAATCTAATTTAAGAGGAAAAATTTAACATATAAACATAAAAGGTTAATAGTGTTTGATTATGAAAACTTACTTGTTATTGGAGTGTTGTTGAATTTGAACTTGAAGAAATTATGGATTTGGTTGATTTGAGAGAGTTTTTGGAGATTTGAGATGAGAAATGAGAATAATGAGTTGCTGTCTCATCTTTAAAACGACACGCAACGTGAGTTAACTCACACTAGGGTCAACGTGACTTAACTCACGTTATTTTAACATTACGCTGGGGATATTTTCAGAAGTGCACTTGAGAGTGAACAAAACATGATGGGAGAAGAACAATTTTCATTTATTTATGTTTTTCTTAATCTATGATAATAGATAGAAAGATACAATATTTTAATGATAATTTTTCTGTATACCTCAGTGTTCAATTGTGGCAATTTTGTCTAAAATTCCTTTTTTTTTAATTAAGAAAACTAAAAATAAAAACGATTTTATTGAATCAAAATAAATTCCTACAAGGTCAAATTTTGAATTTTCTGAAAATCAATTATTGAAATATCATTGTTCAAACTTTTCCAATTTTGAAGATTGTGGCCATGGTTGGATCTTGGCTAAAACAATGTTCAACTATGGCTAAAGGAACGTAAAAAAAAAAAAACTGACTCTTCGAAATTTCACCATGCTCTTCCTCTCTATTTCTCCTTTTGTCCCACCATCTCCACTCCTTGCATTGCATTTCCCTCTTCTCTTCTTTTTGTCCTCTTTATATGGGGTGTGATCGTAAATGGAAGAAAATATCTGGAATGAGAAAATGTGGTAGTAGGATATTAAAGTATTAGGAGCACGTCTATGAATTTCCCTTTTGTAGGCTAGAAACGACTGGACTAATTTTATTACTCAATTTTCACAATAAGATTAATTAATTGTAAATCATTATACATATGAAGGCCTTTTACTATGGACTCGAAAAATTGGCCATAAAACCCAACTTTTCACATCAAAAGATATTGGTTCCACTTGAAACTCCATGGAGATCCCAAAGCACTCTCCACACCGATTAGGTGATGTCTAAGGTGCATGATGTAAGCAAGTCATAAAATGTGTGTGAGTTCTTAAACATTAGAATTTAGGATGATGTAAAAAGAATACTCCTTAATATTCACATTATTTATCACTCTGATGGTTTAAATCCCCAATACATGCCACGACAAAAGACCATATTGTTATCAACCTTGCTGAGAAGTGTAGTTAGTGCTTAATGAACATGTACTTTAGTTTCTATTGTGAGGTTTATCTACTTTACCGATTGCCAAAACTATATTATTATTTGAACATATTGGGGATCAATTACCTTAAATTTCAAGTACTTTAATTCAATTTAGATCGATTAATTATCTTCATCTATCTAAATGATTCGTATCTCCCACTAGTAAAGACCTTATGCAAGATTGGATAGAATGTAAAAATATTTTGGAAAACAAAAGTGTGAAATTTAATCATTGTGCCCATAAAGTATTTTTCTTTAAACTAGTAAAAACTTCATATAAGATTGCACCAAAATGGTAAAAAATATCAAATAAAAAATTGAACGTTTTCATGTGTCATTAGGAAAAAACATTTCCGAAAATACAAATATATTTAGGGGGTGACATTTATCGCAATTTTAGGGAGTTTTACCGGATAATACTTGGGTGACATTGTGGTTGGTGACATTGGCCAACCACAATGTCACACGTGTACAAAGAAACAAAAAAATATTATGAAAGAGAAAGAAGAAAGACACTTGTGGCATTGTGGTTGGCCAATGTCACAATGTCATCAACCACAATGTCACTCAAGTGCTACCCAGTTTTACCACACCACCTCAAATTTATGAACTTTGGTTATTTTTTGTTCCAATTATGATATGAGACCAATTAAGAAACAAAAATTAGCCTCACTCAACAAGACAATAAAGGCAAACAACAATTTATCCCATGACTTCAAAGTAATAAAAGTACGATGTGCTCAAATTCATACAAAAAATACAAAACCATAATCTTAAATCCATTGGTTTGGCATAACTTTCAATACAAAATAATAAAAAGTAAAATCATTTAGAAACCTCATGCTACAACAAAGGCAACTAATTTATTTGTAAAGGGAGAATTTGTCCATAGCTTAACTCACATCATTCAATGAAAACCCAATGCCTTCAACAGTACTGTTTCAATTTGCTCGGGGGTCAATTCTTGGTCTTTGTTGTGTTGCTGAAAAGAAACATGAAAAATCAAAATCAATATAACAAAACTAAGGATGACATTGATGGGTTAATAATGTGTGAGCACCAAATCCAAACACCAAAGATTTGTTATTAACAAGTAACAACCAATATAAAAATCTCATAAGACATTTGACCAACTTTGTATTATTCTTCTTCGAAAGAAAAAAGCAAAGATGATTCGCTAGTTCGTATAATTCACAAAGATCTTTTGTAAATATTATCTCATTAAAATTGAGATTTTTTTCTCATTTAAAAGACAATTTTTTATTGTAGGAAGTAAAAAGGCTTTAACGTTCATTCATAAAAAATAATGAAAATAAAGAATGACAACAGTCGATATTGAATTTACAAATCTAATGATCAAAATTTACTCATATAATCTCACATTAGAAAATAATTGGATCGTCAATTTATTCCTAAAGACCTAAAAGACCTCCAAAAGGGCTTTTAGACCCTCCTAGAGGCCTTAGCGCCCTCAAGAAAGGCCCTGAGGCCCAAGGCGCGCCCTTCCCAGGGCACCGCCTCAGCTCACTTCTAGAAACCTCTAGAACGCGACTAAAATACCTAAATACCCCAATTACTTGTTGCTTAAGTAAACACAAATCAGGCCCATAGAAGGCTATAAATACAAACCTTGAGAGCTTTCTTAAGGCATGACCAATACAATACAAATCCTAATACGATTATTGTACTTTTTGCAAGTACAATAATCTCATGATAGTCAATACAAACATCCACATTCTTCATAGGATCACTTAAGTTCACAGATTATTGCAACAAACATAAATGTAAGTGCAACTTTGAACTAAATAATTGTTGATATGCTTTAAAAAGTCAAGCTAGCATGGATCATACAACCTTCATTACATTTTTCTCATGATCACATACTGGCATCTAAAATGAATTTTGAAAGAATAGTTAATGGAAATTAAAAATAAATGACATGGTAATTGAATAAGAAACTTTATAAAGTATAGTGGTTAAAAATAAATGTATACCTCAGCTTTGAACACATCTAAAGAAAAATCATTGAAACAACTTATATTAGCCTGATGAACATCTAAACCAAGGCTATCCAATGCCTTCATAGTCGACGCCAAAACACCTGGTTTGCAAGCACAAAACATATGGATGTTGACAAGTCCTCCTTCACTTACCCTAACATCTACCTGCAAATACCATCATAGTATTATCTATACTTATGTATCTATTTTATACCTATATATAAAGTGAATAAGCTGTTAATTTGGGGTGGTTTTTTCTTTCATTTTTACCATTTGTTTAAATTGTTTTATCCTTTTTATAATATTACTTGTATTGTTAATTTAAAAAATTGTCAATTTTTTATAAAGCAATAGTTGAATACCATTAAAATATGAAAAACCTCACTACAATATATGAACAATATTTAATACTGTAAAAAGAGCTAATTTGAATCTTATTTTTATAATATCTGATCATTTTTCCTCAAAAACTATTGATCATTATACATGCCAAATTATCTATAAAATTAAGTGTGGTAGAAAACCATACAGACAGTTATGTTAGTTCTTATCTTTTCGCTAGTTAATATTTGTAACACTATAAAACTAAATGTGGTTGACATTGACATAGCTGTTTGACTTAATTACACTTTTGGTTTCTCTATTTAATCAAATTCACAAAACTAGTCCATCTGTTTTAAAAACGAACTATCTAGTCCTTCAATATTCACATTTATTACAATTTTAGTCTCAACATATTTTTCCTGCCCCATAATAGGTAATTTGTTGCCTTAGAGTGGAGGTTTATTGCTCAAATGTTAAATTTCAAGAGAAAGTATCACTTTTGGGAGTAAAATTCATATTTTTTTCATAAAAATAATCGATTATGAGGCAACAAATACGAGTTTAGACAAAAAAATGCAACAAATGTGAAAACAGAAGAACCATAAAATTCCACAAATTTAGTTAAATATGGGGGGAAACAGTACAATTAAGTCAATCTATTTTAATAAAAAAAATTGATCGAAGGTAGATATTAGTTAAACATGCTCCAGTTTTCGATTATAGTTATCAAATGCGTGCCTTGTCCAAGCTTTTAGACCTTTTAGTAAGTTATCAAATGTGTGTGTGTGTGTTTGTAATATTTCACACAAAATACACCAAAAAATCCAAAATATAAGACTCCTAATGATGTCAACAAAATAGTGAATGGCATGTCTTCATTTTACTTATAAATGTATATCTTGAAGGTGATAAGCATTTATTGATATGGAATAAGAACTTTCTATTAAAGTAAATAGTAAGTACCTTTGTTGGTTGGTTTTTAAGACCTGATACATTGTTAGGACATAACTCTTCTTTCATTTGAACCGGAAGGGTTGACATGGTGGATGTCTTAATGTGAGTTCCTGTAGGCGGTGGCATAAATGATCTAGGAGAGCTTGACTCTATCTCACTTTCAAGATCATTAATTTGTTTTTGTAACTCTTTCAAGTAGTCAGCAGCATCCCCAAGTATTGAAATTTTATCCATCTGTGAAAGAAATGAAATACATAAATTTGAATTATGGAGGGTTGCATAACTCAACTTGTTTGAGCTAAGGAAAAATGTGTAAGTTGTTGCGGGTTCAAACAAGGGTAAAAGAGTAAATATTAGTTTAACGACTAAATACTAATATTTGTTATTAAAAAAACACAGAACTTGCATTGCCTCATACACAAATTAAGGGACCGAATATTGTTGATAGCCTATGTCACTTGGTCCTTAAACATTTCAATAAAAATCACAAAATTGTTAGCATTATTATCATTTTTCTAAAGTAAGTCTATAATTGTGGTTGTGACATCATAGTTTTTATGTTTTCACAGTTGTTGTATGACCCTTAATTTAAATAACTAAATAAAGATTTTAGTAGTTGGTTTACTATGTGCTCCCAGTCAATCTATGTGTATAGGTAATTATATTTAAATTAAGGAGAATTTTTTTCAATAAGTGTTTTATGTGAATGATAATTTGTGGAGAAAATCATTCCCTAAAATAATTAAGGAGAAAATGACATGCACTTACATATAGACAGTACATTACGATCATGTTTACATTGTCTTAATTTGTGTTACGTTAAGAACATGTTAGCTATTATGCTTTATATTTTTTGTATGCTATGTGTGTCTGTTTTTTATACTATGTATATGTGTTGAATTTATATTATGACTCTCTGTTGTTGTGGATTGAGCTTAATACCCTGTACTTCACTGTATCGAGTTGCGAAGGGACAACAATGATGATAGAGGCATAGAAGAATAGCGATTTGGATTGGTGGTCATATGCCTTAAGGTTTGACATCACTAATGGGTTTTTAGTACCCAATAGTCTTCATACTTAGAGTAGATACCAACTTACGGTTTTTATTGAAGTGTTATACCTCTTTTATTTTTAAAATTGGTGTGCTTACATTTGTGAGTAAATTATGTGTTGTGACTTTGTTTTAAAAAATATAACATGTCTCTTATTGTCATGATGAAAAAGGTTTTTAAAATAAATTTTACTATAATTTTATGAAAGACGCTCATGATCGAGGATTCAAATATTTTTGGATTGTTTTAAAGAAGAATAACAATACACTATTAATGTTAAAAATCAGGGTAAAATTGTCATTGTTAGGTCATGAGGGAAGGAGCCGTGGACCACCCACGCCAAGGTGGAGCAACCATAGAAGTAAGAGAGACACCACGTTCTTACCCAAAACCTTAAGACAATGAGTTTATGGGTCCTCCCACTTATATAGTGTTCAACCTTCACTTTTCTCCGATGTGGGACATATAACTCACACTTGCACACAACACTCCCCCTCAAAATTGAGTCCATCAATTCACCGTGCTCCCCCTCAAGCGGAAGCTCTTTCATCCATAATTACTTGTTTGTACCATTGTTGCTGCTCTCTTCACAACGGAATCGGTCATCCGCGTGAGTTCATCAATTCATCGTGCTCCCCCTCAAGCGAAAGCTCTTTCCGCAATGACTTACTTGTACCGACGTTGCCGCTCTCTTCAAAACGGAATCAGTCACCCGCGAGAGTTTATCAATTCCTCATGCTCCCCCTCAAGCGGAAATTCTTTCATTCGCAATGACTTACTTGTACCGATGTTGCTGCTCTCTTCACAATGGAACCGGTCATCCACAAATACTTGCTTGTACCGTCGTCGCTGCTTTCTTCGCAATGGAATCGGCCGCCTGAACACCTTCTCAAGAGGACTTTAGACCCAATGAGTATGTCATACCCTTCATAGAACCAAGCTCTGATACCATTGTTGGGTCACGAGGGCAGCCTGGGGGACCGTCCACATCTAGGACATAACAACCATACAAGTGAGAGAGACGCCACACTCTTACCCAAAACCTTAAGGTAATGGGTTTATGAGTACTTTCACTTATATAATGTTTAACCTCAACTTTTCTATCCGATGTGAGACATATAACTCACACTTGCACACAACAATCATAACAATTAGGGATGTTTGTGGTATGATTTAGCTCGGCTTTGAGACAAAAAAAACTATCAAATTCCAAGATTAAAATCACAAAGTCGTTTGATTTGATTTGGATGACTCATTTATTCTTTGATATTTGTTGAGTTTTTATAATCGTAAAGTCACAAATATTTATACTTATAATTGAAATCAAAATATTATATAAAGTACCGTTCATAATTTACACGTGTTATTGCAACAAAAAGAGCAGAAAGACGCTAGTAAGAATGATAAAAAAAATTAAATGAAGTTACGATACCTTGCTAATCTTTGGCACAACAGAACGAAGCTTGTGCATATTATCATTGAGTTTCTGCCTTCGCTTCTTTTCAGCGATGAGACTCTTTGATGGCATTTTCTTCTTCTTCCCTTTTTGGTTCCCCTCAGCAACACAATTTTCATCATCATTATTATCTATGATGTTATTATTACTACCACCAACATTGTTATTTGCATTATAATTGTTGCCCTCATTTTTCCCATGGTTCCCCATCTTCCCAACACCAACACTCTCATTAGAGTCATAATTCGATCCTCTGCCAACCTCTCCATTTCCATCTTTATTTGTCTTATTCTCAATCTCCTTCCACCATGTCGAGGTTAACTGCGCAATTGACAATGGAGGTTGAAAAACACCTTGGGATTCTAAATTGAAGATATTACCAAATGGATTGTTTGTGGTGACGGTATCAGTGATGTTGATATTGTCATTAATATTTAGTAGATTTGATAAATTGGATTTGGGTGATGGCAAAGAAAATGAGGAACCTAAATGGTGCTCAAAAACAGAAGTGTTTGGGTCTGAAGAACCGACAATGTTTTGTTGTTGAATGTGGTTTTGAAGATTTGGAATAAGTTCTTCAGTACAAAGTGGTATATTGTTCATGTACCACTCTTCTTCGATTTGGGGTTTCAACCAAGGTGGCATATCTCTCTCCATTGAGAAAGAAATAAAGATTTGATTGTTCTGGTTATGGTTAATGGAAAAAAGTTTAAGAGCTTTTAAGTATAAGTTTTTAGTTCTCAAAGAAAAGTATTAGTATTGTGATTTTTAAAATAATAAAATAAAAAGTCAAAATACTTTTATGTAAGAAAAACGAGAGGAGTGTGAGTGACTAGAATGAGAGGCGTGAAATAAAGTGTGCTCTCTATTTCTCTATGTGCGCATTCGGTTGCATTACAATTTTGTAAGGACAATATTATCGAGAATATGACCTTTATAGTGTGAAATTAGAATGATTACTAAATTTACAGGCGATTCAATTATTTCATTTTCACATTATTAAGACAATGGATATATCTTAAAAAATACTAACCATTTATATAATTATTATTAGTATAACAATATTTGTTTTAATTTTTTATTTATTTATTACAAAAACAATCAACTATTATGTTTAGACTTGGTTACATTTTTTTATTCTTTTTATTTTAATTTGCTCACGGGATTGATCCCCCATTTTAAATTCTATCAGTTTTGGTTCCTCTCTCAAATTTTTAGACTAAAAAATTATGATATAATATGTTTCCTATGACGTGATATACGATCTGATGATGCATAGCCATCTATACAAATCAAATTTTTTACATTTTATTATTTACATTGTAAAAGTTGAAACCTAATTTTATTAAATGATTTTCTTGTAATTTAATGAGTGTTTTTTTTATAAAGTAATTTAATGGGTATTGGTCAAATTTTTTGACTAAAGGGCCAAAACCGGTGGGTTTAAAATAAAGGTTGGACCAATTTCGTGAGTATGTAAAAAAAAATGAAATTTATAATTAATTCTTATATTTATTCGAATAAAAAATAAGTAATCAATATATTATACGTTATAAAATCAATAAACAATGATACTAGTTTTCTTATTTTACAAAAAACAATGACACTGCTGTTAGATATAATCACACTCATTAATATTTATATATAATTTATGTCAACCCAAATATTTATAAATTTAAAAATAATACTCCAATTGAGTGGATATTATATATTATAATACAGTATAAAAATAACATTTGGTTTTCTTATGTTTTTGACCAAAGTGTAAAATCTAGAATACTTGTAATAAAACAACAAAAAATATTTTTGAAAAAACATTCACCTAATTATTTTTCTAAGAAAGAATAATTTCTTTTTGAAGGATTTTATGAAAGAATAATATATATATATATATATATATATATATATATATATAGTTTTATTTCATTTTTGACTATATAATTTAATTTTGAAAGTTTAATTAAACCATATTTTTGTGTTTTTTTTTTAAAATGACAAATTAGTTGTTTACCAAAATATTAAATTTTAAGTATGAAATTAATTTAATACCAGTAAAAATGAAGGAAAAAAAATTGATTCGATTAGTTTTTTTGGGTGTTAACTCTCCAATTTATATCCTTAATTTGGGTTGGCAGGTTCCCTCATCAGAGTTGAAGTTAGTGTTGAGGTTTAATGACCGAGACTGAGCCCTATTTTTACGGGTTTTTTTTCTTCTTTTCTTTTGTCATTCTACTAAAAAAATATTAAGCCTGGAGGAAATGGTGATCACGTCATTACTAGACTCATTAAAGTTTTATCTCAATCAAAGTCGGTGACATATTACACCAATTCCTATAAAAAAAAAAAAAAAAACTTAAATGCAACCAAGGTTGTTAGACTAGCAAGTTTATATAAACTTGAAATATGTAGACTCGACATGTAAACTTGACTTGCACACTCATATGAGTTTATGGAAAATTAAAATTGATTTTAAAAAATATGTAAGTGACACATAAATGACATATGTTTTCTATACTGTATACTAAGGGAATACATAGTTTTGGGTTATTATTTTCATTTTCAATTGCACCCTTCAACAAATTTGCTTATAAGAATGATATATTGTTGGCTTCTTTAAAAAAAGATAAGAATTTATAATATATTTGTTATATTGTTGGTGTTAATGAAATGAGAAATATAGTTTGCTACAATGTGAAATATATATACTTATAATTTTAATCAAAATTAAAATTTTATAAAAACATTACAGCTCATAATTTATACGCATTAGCACAATAAAAAGTGCAGACAGACAAGCACGGAGTCCCCGCTTGAACGCTAGTGTTTATATTAGAACACCATTTAACATAAAAACTAAAAGGCTTAATTGCACTTTTACCCCTATCTTTTGTTAATTGTGCGATTTTGTACCCCCTCTTTTTTTTTGAGTGATTTTGCACCCCATCTTTTGCCAATTGTGTTTTGTTCAAAATCAACATTAAAAGAGGGGAAAGGGAGCAAAAGATGGGGGGGGTGCAAAATTACTCAAAAAAAAGAAGAGGGGGTGCAAAATCCCAAAATTGGCAAAAAGATAGGGGGCAAAAGTGCAATTAAACACAAGAAGGTCCATCTAACCAGAAAGGGGGCAAAACGACAGGGTGCAAAATCGCTCAAAAAAAACAAGGGGTGCAAAATCGCACAAATAACAAAAGATAGGGGAAAAGGTGCAATTAAGCCAAACTAAAATTTCAAATTCCATAACAAACTTTTTAACAAAAATAACCCATATTAAAACTGGCAAAGTATAAAATTAAGTAGATAATGTCTTAGTTCCTTCCTAATTAGCTAGTACATATACTAAAATAATCATAACATATATATGCTAATGGCTTTAAACATCCAAAGATTCTGTGAAATCTTATTGATCATAAAAATCACCAACATTGTCATCATTACAAGCACCTTCACCAATATCATAACCATCGTCATCAAACTCAAGCCCAGATAAAACACCTTATTAATTATTAACCGTAACCTAACTTAGATTTTTTTAACCTCTACCTAATTTAACATTACCTCCACCACCACTTTACACATCATTATATAAGAATTAATGTCACACTCATTAATTTAAATGTGTTGTTGTTATGCAAAATTTGGTGCTTAGTTGATTAGTTGCATGATTGGCGTCATGACAACTTGGTTAATTTACAGATTCTTCGATTGATAAGATGATATGTAAACTAATTTGCACTTGAGACAATTATCCTCTATTTTATCAAACGATTATGTTAAGAAAGTGACTATGTCTCTCAACTGCGGTTACCTAGACAACTCTAAAGTGTGTCTAGTGTTGAAGGATGAACTATTATTTGAGAAGACATAAAGATAAAATAAATGAAAGTGATAAAGGAAAACAATAAGGATATATAAAGACACCATATTTTACCTAAGCTGACTCTAACATCAGTTGATTGTGATATAAGTAATAGTTGAATACATATAATATGACTGACAACAATCTCCAAACTCATTTGAATATGGTAGCCATACTCGGTTGTCATCCGACAACTGATTTAACTATCAACCTAATTTGCACAGGTTGTCTACCAATTTTTCACCAATTATGCATCGGTTGATTCTAGTGTCAACTAATTGTGATACAACTGATAGTCAAATCATTCCACTTCAGTTTTGTGGGAACGAAATATCTAATCGGTGAAATTTATCCTTAAAAAATGCATAAAAATTAAAACCTTATATTTTAGAAGTACGATAATAGCCAAGAAAAAAAAGTACAATAATATAAATTAAGTTTTTTTTTTCTTTTACATATTTTAATCCCAGATACATATTTCTTAGTTGATAGAGTATCTCATATTTAGTGTTTGACATGACACAAGTAAATTACCAAGAAACAAAAAATTATTGGATTTGTAGTTTATACATTCATAAATTTTCAATTATAAACATATTACCATATTTTTTGACAAAAATTAGAATTAGACTACTTGTCCAATGAAAAAAATAGACTGTTAATCATACTCTTTTCCATTGAGACGCATAATAATATAAAAAGGTAAATACTAACAAGTGCTCTTGGAGCATAAACATCCGTTGACTTGGTGGGTGTTTTCACCAAAACCAATAACACTTTGTCAAGGTTGCATGGATAATTCACTCAACCTTTCAGTTCTCTAATTAAGCATCGTGGTTCTGCAATACCACGATTCCTTTCTCTGCCATTCTATCTTCTTTCATCTTTTAATAATACTTTATGAGTTAAATTGATTAAAAATTAATTTGAAAAACTGGTGATAATAAATTTAGAGTATATTATGAAATTAGTGAGACCTACTTTAGAGTTTTGGGTGAGTGGTATGGATATTTAAAAAAATGTAGTTGAGTAGTTTAAATAATTGAGAAGTGTGAAATAATATAATATAAGGTTTTGCTAGAAGACACTCATGAATGTGTCTTCTAGCAATCCACACCTCAAGATGCGATTATCAACTTTTTAGTTATAACTTGCTAAAAGACACCTTCATAAAAAGTGTTTTCTAGCAAAACCCTATAATATATTAGGTGGGTCCATTTAGAGTAATGATATTTGAACAACCATTTCATGACAGAGAAATTCTAACATGGTCACAAGACCAAACAAATAGTGTTTGGTCACACACACATAAACAAGTATTTTTTTAATGATAAAAAAAGAAAATTGATAAAAAAATAATTAAATATTTTAAAGATAATCTCTTCATGTGAGTGTGTGTAAAGACTATTTATTTAGTACTGTGACCATGGAAGAATAGCTCTTCATAAACTCTTGGGACAACCCTGTTGTTCTCTCTTGTTATTGGTAAAAACAATAGAGAGAAAAATGAAGAGAGATAATAATAACATAATGTGAGTATGAAAGATAAAGTTGTCCAAAAGTTGTACAAAAATGGTTGTACAAATATCACTTCTCGTCCACATGGATGTGGATGCTCTTAGGGGACTTGTCTAAAAGCTTAAAGTGAAAATTTTATATTGGAAATTGTGCATTCAAGACATTGAAATAACAAAAAGTTACTTTTTCTATATACTTCATTAATCTCTATATCTAAGCACATACTCCATACGTTTCAAAATGAGTGTCGTTTTAGCAAAAAATTGTTTCAAAATGAATGTCACTTTCAGTTTCCAATGCAATAATAACTTTTTCTTTTCAATTGTACCCTTCAATTAATATTATGTTATACTACTTCCAAAGTATTATTTTTTCTTTAATGAAAAACAAACTAATAGTTGTTTAGGATAATTTGATAAAATTGTCATGACATTTGACTACTTTATTTCATTCCTTAATCTGTGTGCAATTGACTAAAGCGACACTCATTTTGAAACGGAGGAAGTATTTGACTAAGTTTTTTTTTTTTTTTTACAAATATTTGACTAAAAAATTGTCCCTAAATGTAAACTCATTTTCAAATTACTAGATGCATTTATTTTTTTTTTCCTTAACATACTTTTAATTAATACCACTAACTTTGTCTTGAAATATAAAAAGTCAAATTTAATACATAATAAACAAAAGACAATTTGGTAATATTAACATACAAAATAGACACATTAGTTATACTAGCTACTTTTCTTAAGAAATATAAAAAAAAGTAAAAAGTGTTTATAAAGACGGAGGGAGTGAGTTTAGGGCACTTATCAGCATAATCCATATAAAAAAACAAACTTCGATGCATATTTTATTTTTGTTTTTCATAGGTTGATTTCACTTGAGATAATTGAATTTGAGGCATACTGTGCTCCCACTCCCAACAAAAGTTTAAACCTTTAATGTCTACTTCATTTGGTTAAACTCATTTTCCATGGTAAATAAATAAGTACATTGATTGATTCAATATAACTAACATGAAAGATTAATTTGACTAACGAACATAACTAATAATTATTTTAAAATTCTGATACATTGTAAATTATTGCAACTATTTTTTACTTTATTTTACAAATTATTGCGACTAATCATTACACATATATTAAAATCTCTTATTACTTAAAGTTAACCCGTAAGCAATATTTTGCCATAGATTTATTCTAATTTCTCTGCTTAATTTTACTATATTAACCCTATTTAATTTAAACAAACTATTAATTGTTATGAAAATCAAAATAAACAAATCGCTCCATCAAAATAAAAAAATCACTCCTAATTTTTCTGCTTAATTTTACTAAACAGATAAACATATCGCAAAATAATATATTAACTCTATTTAATTTAAACAAAATATTAATTGTTATGGAAATCAAAATAAACAAATCGCTCCATCAAAATAAACAAATCACTCCAAATTTTTCTGCTTAATTTTACTAAACAGATAAATAGATCGCAAAATAATATATTAACCATATTTAATTTAAACAAAATATTAATTGTTATGGAAAACAAAATAAACAAATGGCTCCATTAAAATAAACAAATCACTCCTAATTTTTCTGCTTAATTTTACTAAACAGATCACAAAATAAACAGAACCTCATATTCTTATCCATAACAAAAAAACAACAGATCGCTCATATTATTTCCTTTTATTTTATTAAAAAAAACAAAACAAAATCATATCCAAACCAAATAACAAAATCGTTTCCTATTTTTGTGATATGTTTCCCTCCAACCTAAACTAATTATCCTATTTTTATGAAAAACAAAACAAAATCGTTTCCAACCTAATTATCCTATTTTTATTGAAAACAAAACATAATCGTTTCCAAACTAATTATCTTATTTTTATTGAAAACAAAGCAAAATCGTTTCCATCGTTTCCTTTCTCTTACTCTTAAACGTAATCACTCATGCTTATCGAAACAAATCGCCCTAACCGTTGCCAAACAAATAAAATTTGCCTCTTCTCTCATTTCTCCTAGATTACCATCGCCTCCTTTCATACCTTATTGGTTCATCTTCTCTCTATTATGTTCTCATCGCCTCCATTTCCGGCACTGTGGTCGGAAGACCACCGTCGATGGAGGTCTGTAATTTGTTCTTTCTCAATTTCTTATTCAATTTTTTCTTTCACAATTCAATATCGATTTTGATTTACGATTTAAATGACAATTCCATTGTTAGTTATACTATTCCAATTCCATTTTGATTTTGGTTGATGATTCTATTGCAGATTTCAGCTTTTAATTTGTCAGTTTTGATTCTATTCAGCTTTTGATTCAGTTTGGTTTCATTTGCAGTCATTTGCACCTGGTATTGGGTCAGTTGCAGTTTTCTTAATAATGCCTTTGGTTTCATTTGGTCACCATTCCATTTCACTCACCATTCCAGTTTTCATTTGTAGAGATATATGCTCATTAGTGATTCATTTTAAAAGTAAAGTTGTTTACTTAACCACAATTTAGCTATTTGTACGTAGGACAAATGCAATGCAATGTTTAGACATTTTTTATTTTTATAAATTTATTCCTAATGAATATCAAGTTATTGTAGGGATGGTCTGAATATCAATTTATTGTAACGATGGTTTGTGTAGTATGTAAATAACTAAATTTGATGAACAAGTCAATTTAAGACAACTGTATAAAAATTTGCATGCAACTGTATCGTTTTTCTTTTATGAGAATCTTAGTTTAGCTTTTAAATTTTTCATGATTTTTCTATGCTTTACTAATACACACACAGTTTACCCATGATGTTGACCACATTGAGAACTCTATTAAAAGTGGAACAAGTGAAGGTTAAGTTTCTGCCACTATTTATTTCAGCTTTTGATTCTATTCAGTGCTGCATCAGTTTGTATTATTTGAAAAAGTAGTGTTCTACTGCATTGATTTCGTGTTATGTGACTTGGTTTAGTGTCCTGGTCGGTATGAATATGTTTGGACTGTTGTGTCAGTTTTGTTTTTGGATGACATTATTCTATTTAATTTAATCACTGACAATTTATATAGTATTCTCTTGGTGGCTCTCGGTACTGGTCTAGCGTTGACGGTTTATGTAACTGTCACTGCCTGCAACGGCTTGGATCCAATTTTGAGCGAGTTGTTTCCTTATGTTTTCTGGCATTTAGTTTTATTTAATCACCTTTTGTCTATGTTTTTTTAGCTTTAACTACTTCTCCTATTACATGTTTGATTGAATGCCTCATTGGATTTCACTTTCAACGGTCATGTTCTTTTCGTGTTACAAATGTGTGTTCTTAGATTTAAAATTTTCTTCATTCCTATTATATTCTTTAATGCCTATATGTGTGTTTAAGAAATTATTTCATTCATAAGTCTAAATCCAGCAGATAATTTTTATTCACAAGAATATGACCAATTAATTAATTTTAGAATAAGTATCAACAAGTCTCTTACTACAACTAGGGCCACAAAAGCGGTCTTTAGCTTCATTTTATTATTACAAAATGGTAATTGAAATAATAACTACGCTATTATATATTTTATATTGATCTCTTACTACTCTTTCATGTTCGACATCCTCTTTGAGATCCTTTTTATTTTGATTATCAAGTGTTGTAGAAATCTTTCTTTTGTATATATAATTCATCTATGTTGCTGCAAAATCACATGAACGTTAGATTGGAAGGGTGGATACAGGCTTCAATTTGATCAACTAAAAGGTATGCAAATTTAACTAAAAGAGCAATTTCAAAAGTGAAAAGAGCAATTTTCATATTAAGAAATGAACGTTGCATAGCGCCGTTTGCATCATCTCTTCAAAACTCCTAATGGTATTCAAGAATGAAGATGATGTAGGTGCTTTAATTGTTATCCATGTAATCATTTCTTAATTAATTTTATTTTCCTTTTCATTATAATAGTGCCAACAAATGATGATGAATATGGTGGTACGTAGAAATAACATGTTGAAACTTCTCAACTCGAACCTTGCTTCTAATCGTTGTTTTAATTTCTATTGCTACCGATATCAGTGGGACACAAACACAACACAAATTTCACACACCCATATGTATGCGTTTTTACGAGAAATAGCTTTTTTACTTTCTTGGTTCATATATAATGTAACATTTTTGTTTGATTGATGAATTTTAGGTTTGCATATTCTCATGCTATTTTAGTAACTAAAATATTTTATCCTTCAACTTTGGTGTTTTATGTGTTAATTCAAAACTGTGTATGCATGATTGAATTGATGATGTTGACAAAAATAAGCGAATCAGTGATTGAATCGAGTTGTTTCTTTGAGGAGTATTGCTTAAGCATCATGAGATAGAAAGGCAAAGAGTGGTGCTTGGAGTTCATTGGAAGAAAAAATTATTCATCTCTAACATGTAACTATTCCTTTGGTCACCGAGGCAGATTCCTATTTTGCAAGACAAATAAGCTCACACAAGCGATTATTATTTAGTTGGGTGCACAACTAGAATGAAAAATAATGAAGTTGTGTATTTTAAAGTTGTTTGAGATTATGCATTG
>Ga0315913_1000261_pt1 | contig 41290 bp, 13 predicted proteins | sample MpolsnodulesMG_FD_207736 | JGI IMG/M metagenome (GOLD analysis project Ga0315913, IMG submission 207736) | Medicago polymorpha root nodule microbial communities from Los Angeles, California, United States - small nodules | ecosystem: Host-associated > Plants > Roots > Nodule | place: USA...
TCACTCCCCATCTTCCCAATGATTTCCTCAACGACGTAAGCTTGTTTCTCAAGGCAACTGCTGTTAAAGGGGTTGGAATTTTTGGCCATAGATCCTTGCATGTAGACTGTGTTTCCATGATGCCAATCGTGCATGATATTCATCATTTAGGATCTTTTTTGCAATCATATCACCCTCTAACTTGGGGAACCTACTCAAGGGTAAATAGTCTACTTGTTTTGGCTTTATAATATGTATGCTATTTATTAAAGAATATTTTGTAAGGAAAAAAATTCAAATTAGTTATTATGCAGGGGTTGGGGTTCGAACCCCGACACGATACTCCACTTGTTGAAAAAGGTGAATTCTACCCATTAAATTACCTGACAAAAAAAAATGATTAATTTTGAATTTCCCTTTAACTATGATTTAAATTTTAAAAAGACCTCAATTATTAAGGATAAATTTGTCTAACAAAAATCTGATCGATATTTATTTGTAGTTAACATTGGTGTTCCAACATCTATTACAAATTTGATTATTTTAGAGTTTTCCTAGTTTTGTTTTTCTAACAAAAATGATAAAATATGTATTTTCAAGTATGTAATTTACAAAATGTTAGTTGATAGTTGAATATAATTTGAAAACTAATTTCAAATAAAACAAATCAGACCCTAAAATATAAAAAAGAAAAAAAGATTAAGTTAAAAAATGATACAAATGATCAACATTTTTTTTAAGGGAACATAATAGAAGTCAAAACATAAAATTTGACAAAAACAAAACAACTTACTTTTAAATTTAAAATAACACATATGATATTAAAAACAATATCAAACTCAATCGGTAGAGCTTGGCTCTACTGACAAATATTGATATTATTAAGTTGAAAACCTTTGTCCTAATTGGAATTCAAAACATCATAATCGTGTTTGTGGAATTTTTATGGTGATTCCTACATATGTTATGCAATGTCCTTAGCAACTACGAATATAGGTCTAATTCGGCGGTCTGACCCGTTAAACCTGTCATTTTAGGCAGAGTAGACTGAGGTTTTGAGTTCATCCCCTCTAGTTGGGCACCCCGTTTAACCCGCTAGAAAAGCGGACAGTGACGGAGTGGAAAAGGCCGACCCACAAGCTCATCAAATAATATCTATTTAATTTTGATCGTACTAATAAATAGTAAGTGCTCTAATTTTTAAGGTTTTTTCCCTAAAAACAATTGGCCAATTCTTTAAGACACAAAATAATTGGACAATTCTTTACTAAACAATTGTTTTTCTCTTTAGGTGGTATCGTAATGAAAATAAAATGATTAGGAGAAAATAAAAATCGCTTTTTATAATGGTAGCATATCTTTTTAACAATATTTGTAAAATAAAATAAAATTAAAAGAGAACATTTTATTAGACGGACCAACCCGCCAAGCCGCCTATTGGCGGGGTGGGGTGTGTTTGAGTCTACCACTTTAAGTTGACTCGCAATACCGTCCATACTAACAACTGAGTTATGTTCACAAGGACATCTCAGTATATTTTAATTTCATATATCAAAATAACTCCTTTAATGATTTTTTTTTTTAAAGTAAACTCCTTTAATGACCTTGTTTCTTGCTATTAACACTTTTTCTAAAATTCTAGAATGGTCGGTGTATCATTTATTTTTACTAAATTTTTGCTAATTTATAATTTTTTTTTTTACAAGAATACTCATAGTCCATATTAAATGCATTCAACGGGCACCAACAAAAAAAATGCCTTCGATGGGATGGAAACTGTGTAAGTTTCTACCTAATATATCTCTCACGACAAAGTAATACTACAAATAGAACTCGAATGGTTAATTTTATAAATTAGTATCCTAAAACTCGGTCCCTACATAAATTATTCAATATTCCTGTCAACTGAACTGAGTTAAGTCTATGGGGACAAAAAAACAATACTTTTCTTCTATGAAAAATCTTTTGAATACTATTTTCCAATATTATTTTTTTGGCATATTTTTCAATATTAATTATGATTAGTTATTTGATATTTTTTATTTTAAAATAAAAATGGTCAAATTATTACACGTATCTCCATTAAATTCATTTTATAGCGTGCATACAGAACTTACGCGAACATAGCCGGCCCTAGTTTCTAGTGAGGGAAGCTCCAACTTCTCTCTAAACTTTCTTTCTCCTTCGTTCATTGAGGAGGGGTGATTTTAGGTCATTTTTTGACCTAGAATCACCCCTCTACATCTTTTTTCCCCTTTTCATTCAATCTAAACTAGACTTTCGACCCGTGCGACGCACGGGTCCTATCGACTGTTATAATGATCAATAAGTAATATTTGACATGTGTCATGTATGTGTCCATCGAAAAACACAAATGTGATTATTAGATGATTTATTCCATCATGTGCAAATTTGCACATATTAAAAAGTTTAAAATAATAACTTTGTATTTTTATTAAACAAAATAGTAAGTTTGCATTGGAACGTACATTTTATATTAAATATAAATTTTTTAATAAAAAATATATATTTTCAATTTTTTTGTTACTTTTAGTTGTTTTAACATGTGCAATGTAGAACATGTTAGACAAATCGGTATTATATATACAATATAGCGATGAAATGTGTCTTAATATGTCCTTCAACGACATATGAATCATACCAAATTTATCATGTATCATCAATACAATATGATGAGAGTGCTCTTAAATGAGTAGGTCAAACAATGACATTAATGGAAGGCGCAAGACATAAGAAAAATTAGGATTGACACCATTATAATTGTAGTCATTGGCAATCAACAACAGTAAATGAGATAGTCAAACGATGTTATAAATGATAAATGATGATGGGACGATGATTAGGAAAAAAGTTTATTAGGATTTAATGCGTGACTAAAGGAGGGGGCATGTTAAGGTAAAATTTTAGTTGACATTATAATTATTACAATTATTGGCAATCAACAACATTTAATACACAATCATCAACGCAATATGATGAGACTGCTCTTAAATGAGTATGTCAAACAATGACATTAATGGAGGGCGCAAGACATAAGGAAAATTAGGATTGACACCATAATAACTGTAGTCATTGGCAATCAACAACATTAAATGAGATAGTCAAACGATGTTATAAATGATAAATGATGACGGGAGATAATTTTTGAATTTCAAATAAATGGATGATGATTAGGAAAAGAGTTTTTTTTAGAATTTTTGAATTTCAAATGAATGGATGATAATTAGGCAAATTAGGGCATAATTTGGGTTTCGAACATAATAACTGTCGTCATTGACAATCAACAACAGTTATTAAGAATGGATGAATACTTCACAATTTTATCATCATTTTGCTTGTTTGTTATTTGGAATGCTCGTTTTGCTTGTTTGTGGAAACTGAACGTAACAAATTTCTTACAATACTATATTCCCATGAGACGAAATCATTAAAAAGGAGAGGGTGAAGTTAGCCACAATTCTTAATAGAAACAAAAACGAACTATTATATTTAATTTTGGTACCATTACAAATGACATGATTAGATAGCAAAATGTTGAAACACAACACATAAAAGTGCTGGTAGACAACGACATTAACATGAATGGACCACAATTTATTTCATATTTAAAGCCAAACTAGATTTTTTTGATTGCTTAAAACAGAGACTCAAAGACGTCTAGTACTAAAGTAGACAATCTTGTGATTTTCAGGCATTGGAGAACCAATTATCATGTACGAACCGGGATGAATCCTTCTAGAATCCACCATTCTCTTCCATTGACCTCCAATTCTGTAGTGTTTGTCAGACATAGTTCCAAAAACAACAACACAATCCCATTTGCTCCCGCAATCATCTATAAGAGACAACATAGTTGTTTTTTTGTCCAAACACTGCTCTTCAAAACCCCTGTAATCCAGAATCTAAGAAAATAGTAAGATAATCAATGAAGATCCAGACATAAATAACATTTAACATATGTAAAAGACATTCTGCTTACCACAAAACCAAATGTCACATCAAAAGATGTTATATGCTTCTCGTAAAATATTTCAAACGTAGCAGGATCGTGTCGGTAGGATAGATCGTAAACAGAAGCTGGAAAACCATGTTGGTTAAACTGAGGGAAAAAACTTTTTTCGACAGCAAATCTCATGGGAGGGACAAACAGAGGAATCATTATCTTCCTATTGATTCTGGATCTTAATTTTTTGATCTGAAACTTACCTAGGCCCATGAAAACTAAAGTAAACCATGCACTCAAGCTGATGTCATAAAAATCTCGTAAAGCAGCTAATCCTTTGGTCAAAAATATGCTCCCATCAATCCTCTCAACTCTTATTTTGAACTCGTTATTCTTATCGGTTAACACATCATATCGGTCGATTTCATCGCCAAAATCAGACCCGAAACAGTTAGGTATCATCACCGCACCCTGCATCCATGGAGAACTATACTATTATTCAAAAGACTTAGATAATACAAAATAATAAGACAACATATTATGGATAAACGATAAACTAACGCAATCAAATCCAAATTCCAGTGTGTATGTCTTATACTTCAACCGTAGGGAATTGATAATCTTGTCCAACCTCCGTGAGTGGGTTTCAGATCAACGGTGCTACACGCAAACATTACAAAGAATATGTCAGAAAACGTCATAATAAAGAATCGCGCTAAGGAACCATCTAGATTTATATATATACCGTGGCAGGAGAGTAAGGCTTCAGCTGCACGATCACCCATGACAGAATCAAATGTCAAGTATGCGACTACTGTGTGAAGGGGAAAACTATTGCTCTTAAATGTGAAGGTCAAACGATTGCCTTTAAATGAGGAGGGAGTTTTCAAATTTGAAATGAATTGCATGGATGGCAAAGGAGTGAGAAATTCAAATGTGAGAATTAATCATGTTTTAAGGACATTTAAAAGAGAAGGTCAAACAATTGAGTTTGAAATGAATGACATTTATAGCGTGACAAAGGGGTGAGGAAGTCAAATATGTGAATTTATTGCGTGTTAAAGGAATGGGGAAGTCAAAGGTGTGTTAATGCTTGATCATTGGAGGGAAAATATTAGGTTAAGAATTAGGTTAACATATAGCTTGACCTGACAAGCTTTAGAAAGAAAGATAAGTGAGTTTCACATCTATCAAGTTTTTTCCTTTGTGTTTTTTGTGATTTCATCATCTAAGTGCGGCGTTGTGTTGTTCGTTGTCTTGTGCGGCGTTTGATTTCGCGTCTTGTCGCGATGTTTGTTCAGTTCCTATTGAAAGATCTACATCAGTCAATTACAAATTCAATCAATGACTTGGACGTCAATGTTGCAGATCCGGAAGCATGAGTATTTTAGTGACTTAGGTTTTATCATATTATTTGTAGGCATTTTGCCGTTGTATGCTATTAACTTGGGCGTTGTGAGTTTGTTCGCAGATTCACCATTTACGTTTTTAACGATGTTTGTATCTGATGTACTCTATCGATTTGAATGAATGAATATCGTTTTGTTTTTGTAAAAAAAAAAAAAATTACGCGAACATCTGTCATTTTTTCTTGAATGAAGACTATAATTATGACTAACACCAAGTTTAAAATTATTTTCTTAAAAAAAAGTTTAAAATTATAAATGAAAGATGATAATTTAATATTTTTATTTTTATTTTTAAATCATGATTAGCTTCGAATTTTGTATTGAAAAAAAATAAATACATTTTATTTTGAAATAAAATACATGTCTATTAAGATAATATCTCTATATTGAATTTATTAACATGTGTGCTTAAGGCAATATTAATATTTCCCTCAAATTTAAACTACAATTAGATCAAATATGCAAATATTACATATTTGATCCTCGACTAAATATGTAAAAAAATTAATTATTTAATCATATAAAAATAAAATCCATAAATTATAATTTAACTAAAAAAACAAATTGTTTATTCAGACATCGTGATTAGTGTTTGAACCTCGACTCATCCACTTCTGTGTACGAGTTTTTTTTTTTGTGGTGTCCGGGGACTCGAACCTCGTACCTTGCATATATTATGTATTGTCCTTATCAACTGAGCTAAGCTCACGGGGACACAAGTTTACAATAACTATTGTTAATCCATCTATCTACTCAAAACAAATAAAATTATAAATAAAATAATTTGAGTTAAAAAAAAGGAGAATGTCAGTATAATATTGTAATGTTGTTTTAAAGATCGTACATTCAATGTATCAAAATTCAAAAGTCAAACAAATGTATGTTTTAATACAAAATCGTCACGTTTAGAATCCATTAGCAAAGAGGACCAAAATTAATGCAATATACTTTTGGAATCCGTTAGCAAGACTGAACAAAAAATTTAAAAATAAAAAATAAAATCTTTATTTTAAGGAATAAAAAAAAAAACCTTGATATTCCAAATATATAGAGATTCTCTTTCTAGAAGGACATTAAAAAATAAATCTAATCTAAAATTCAGACCACATACATTAAACTTTATAAATTTTTTGTTTTACTCCTAATCCAATTCAAGAGAGATTATAGATTTCTAAACAAATATTTTTTTTTAATAAAAAGATTTGATTTGTAAAACAAATGTTAGCAAAAAGGTTAGAAAAAAGAGGCTAATAATTCTGCGAAAGTACGTGACGTGACATCATATGCTTCACGCGTCTGAGTCGCAGCATAAATTCAACTAACGTGTCAATCTTACCTTTCTCCCGAAGTAATAACCACACTAACCTATAACATCAACATATAATAAGTACGTTCACTTATCAGTGATAAGTCGGTGATAATAACTGTAGTGTAACAAAGACCCTGCAAAAACGCATCGAGAAAAGTGAGTCATACATAAATTCACACAAACACTCTTTCTTTCTCTCTCCTTGGTTCTTTAAATACTCTATCTTTTTTCTTACATAAACTGTTCTATACTTTTCTGTTTCAACACAAACCTTTCACCATGGAACCCAAACCCTAGAAACCGTTTTTGTGCTTTTCGTACAACAACCTCAAACGACATCGTTTTGAGGAAACATAACAATTCTTGTTCTTCTTATTAAACCCATCAATTTTTGTTCAATTTTCTTTACCCTAATTCCAAAATCTTTGTATCAGTGTTTGTGGGGAAACAAAAGATGACATCTTTGAGTAGAGAATTGGTGTTCTTGATTCTTCAATTTCTTGAAGAAGAGAAATTCAAAGAAACTGTTCACAAGTAATTCACTCTTCAATTTCTCAATTTCAGTTTGTAATTTTTATTTTTATTGTTTTGATGATTATGTGAAATTGGGAATGTGGTTGTTGTGTATTGGATTGCAGGTTGGAGCAAGAATCTGGTTTTCTGTTCAATATGAAGTATTTTGAAGAGAAAGCACTAGCTGGAGAATGGGATGAGATTGAGAAGTATCTATCTGGGTTTATCAAAGTTGATGACAATAGATACTCAATGAAAACATTCTTTGAGATTAGGAAGCAGAAGTATCTAGAAGCCCTTGACAGGTTTTTATTTTTATTTTTTAAATTTTAAACTTGCAATTATAGCGTTTTTTGTTTTAGTCCTTGTGTGTGTGTGTGTGTATTTTCTGAGGTATGTATTTGAACAACCATTTTTCGGACAAGCAAAGATACAGTACAAAGAAATGTAGTTATTGACACAAAAAACCAAAACAATAGAGAGAGTAAAAACACAATCAGAGAGTTGTCTTAAAAGTTGTTGCAAAATGCCGTAGAAATGTCAATTTTTGTTTGTTTGTTTGAATTCAGTCCTGCAAATTTAAAATTTGTTGTTTTTAGTCGTGATGTTAGCTTACTGGGGCCACATGGCGTGGTTTTATCGGGCCATGTATGACATCAGAGACTAAAAGCAACGATTTTTGAATTTGGTGGACTGAATCTAAATAAAAAAGTTTACAGGTACAAAAATCATATTTAAACCTTTTTTAAATCATCAGGGGTTTATTGTTCTTTTTGTTATCTACTTTCTGTTGCTGAGTTTTTCTTGTTTGTGCTCAGGAATGACAAAGTGAAGGCTGTTGAGATATTGGTGAAGGATTTAAAAGTTTTTTCGGCATTTAATGAAGAGTTATTCAAAGAAATCACTCATCTTTTAACCCTTGACAACTTCAGGTACTTTGGTTTGAGTTGTGAAATCTGACAAATGGATTTTACTTATTTTTTTTAAACATGGGCTTTTGGTTAAATGCAGGGAAAATGAACAGTTGTCGAAGTATGGTGATACCAAATCGGCTAGAAACATAATGCTCTCAGAGCTTAAGAAACTGATAGAAGCGAATCCCCTCTTTCGAGATAAGCTTGTATTCCCTTCATTGAAGGCCTCACGGTTACGAACACTGATTAATCAAAGGTAAGGTTGCTGGTTCAACTTTTACTTCTGATGGGATGAAATATACAATGTTCATGCAATTCACTTACTGTTTTAACTCCCGTTCATGTTTGTTATTCAGTTTGAATTGGCAACACCAGCTGTGCAAGAACCCAAGGCCAAATCCTGATATTAAAAGTCTATTCATCGACCACACATGCTCAACCTCAAATGGAGCTCGTGCACCTACTCCTGTCAATCTTCCTGTCACAGCTGTTGCAAAGCCTTCATCTTTTGTTCCGCTTGGAGTACATGTAAGGCCCTTTTTCGTGTTCAGTTTTCTGGAAATTCAGTTGAGACTGTTGGTTATCTAATAATTATCTTGGGACAATATGTTTTGTTATTTATGTACGTGCAGCCATTTCAACCAGCCCCAACAGCTGCTAATGTTAATGCTTTAGCGGGATGGATGATGAACCCAAATCCTTCTTCATCAATTCAACCACCTGCACTTGTTGCTTCGTCAATGCCTGGTCCCCCACATCAAGGTATAGTAGTTTTGTTGTCATGCATTCTAGAAAAGTTTTGACAAGCTTATGAGAATGAATATATGCATGTGTTCTACATTGACGTTCTAATGTAATATGGTTCGTTTTATCAGGGGGCGTTTGTTTTGGGGAAACACAAATTATTCCCAGGAATAACATGCCCGGGAATGAAAATATGAAAATTTAATTCCTGGGAATTTGTTAAAAAAAGTGTTTGGCAAATAACTTGACATTCCTGGGAAAATTGGAAGTTGCAATTTTTTTTTAAAAATCTATGCAGAATATCATGGGAATGCACATTCCCATCTCTTTACATGGGAATAAATTCATGGGAATAATGGAAGTTATGAGAAGTTACTTCATTCCCAGGAACCTTTATACCCAGGAATATTTTTTTCTCAACCTCATAACAAACATGGGTATAATCATTCCCTAACCATGTATTCCCGGAAATGTCATTCTTAACCTTGAAACAAACAGCCCCTAAGTTTCTTGTACGCTGCTACCTTTTGTGTTAAGGGAATGATAATGGGGCAAGATAATTTGAAATAAGCATACGGTTTTAATGATTTTGGTTCACACGTACTACTTTAAGATTTCTCTTGAAGTGAAAATTGAATCTATGGACAAATTGTAGCCACTTCACTTGAAAACGGTAACGAGAAACTTATGCTTCCAAAAATAATGAGAGTTCAAGGCTCCAAAAATAGAAAGGAATATGAATTTTAGAATTTCTATTGAATAAGACTGGGTTAACTCAGACTTAAAAGATACTTGTGTACCATATATTCTTGTGGAAAAAGACTGCGCCTTTGATGGTATGATCAAAATTAAATTCTCCTTCTATTTTATTAGTTGTGTGATTTTAATAATTGACATGTCAAAATTTATCATGTGAACAAGTGTTTAATTTTAAACATAAGTAACTTTAACTTAATTCCAACGTTACATGATTAGACAATTTTATTTATTGCAGTTAAGATATATGAACCAAAATTTCATATAAATCAGAATTTAGAGAATATGAATCTCTAAACATAATAAATTATGATATGTGTGAATTTGATGACACATAAATTAGAAATGATAAAATGATATTTTTATCATATTTATTGATGACTGTGAATTTTGGAAAATAAAATTGATATGCTAGATATGTTCAATTTTATAACGAAAATTGAAATTTATAGAGTACCTAAGTCTAAGAACAAAAATTCTAATTAAGAAATTTTTGAAGAAAAAACAATCCAATTTGTCTTATTTTTGAACTTGGGATTATATGAACTATATTTTGAATCTGAATCCCAAGAGAGTTTCACTAGTAGAACCTATGAATGTGTATTCTTTGGGTATGCTATAAACAGCGAAACATATAGGTTTATGACCTAAATGCTAAAGTGATCATATGATAAAACGATGTTGATTTCTATGTAAATATTTACCCCTATAAATAAAGAATAGTGGGGGCATTAGTAGCGGGAGCACGACATTAGTGGGGGCAAAATAAATTACCTTTTTTTAAAAAAAAAAAGTAAGAACTAGTGGGGGCACTGTGTCTGATCACATTCATGCAATCATAAATAGTTATGAAAACATCGTACCAAATATTATAGAACCTCGAAGAGGTAAGAAAGATAGAATTGCTAAAGAGTATGAACTTGGTTTATACATTGGAAGAAGATCCATTAAGCCTTAAAAAAAGCTATATCCTTAATGGATGTTGAATTATGGCAAGAAGCAATAAACAATGACAAGGATTTTCTAGAGTCTAACAAAACATGGCACTTGATTGACTTGCCTTATAGTTGCAAAACCAATCGGTTGTATTTGGATTTTGGAAAAGGAAACTAAAACCTGATGGGATGGTTGATGAATACAAGGCTCTCCTTGTAGTCAAAGGTTTTAGAAAAAGAGAAAAATATAGACTTCTTTGATACTCATTCACCGGTCACTAGAATCATATCCATAAGAGTACTAGTCCCTTTAGCCGCCCTTCATAACTCGATAGTACTCCAAATGGATGTGAAAGTTGTCTTTATTATGGTGAACTAGAAGAAGAAATCTATATGGAACAACCTGAAATTTTTTGCGATTCATGGACAAGAAAACACGGTATGTAGGTTAGATAATTCTTTGTGAGGTCTAAAATAAACTCTTAAGGAATGACATGAAAAAATTTGACAGTCTGCCTTGCACAATTTTGGGCAGTGCCACGAAACGTCTTAAAGAGAGCGACTTGGTCGTGACTTAACCCAGTAACAACTTCGGTAGATAATCAAATTTGAAAATCCAAATACAACAGTTTGGAAATCCAAAAACAACATTCTTCGAGACAAACAATTTGATGTTGAAATGCTTGGTTTTTCCAAGAAAAATTGGATTGTGAGAAATAGCTATTGTGGTTTGATTATTAACAAATATCTTAGTGCCTTCTTTGTGCTTAAGATGAAGATCATTTAATATCTTTCTCGGCCACATTACTTGATATACAGCAGCAGTTGCAACAACAAACTTTGGTTCGGCAGTAGATTGAGCCACCTTGTCTTGTTTTTTTTAGCTCCAAGAGTAAATACCATGACCAAGTGTGAATCTATAGTCTAAAGTTTTCATATCATCAATAGAACCTCCCTGGGCTATTAAAAAAACCAATTAACTTGAATTCTCTGATCATGGTAAATTTAATGCCAAAATCATACGTACGTTAGACATATCTAAGCACCCTTTTTGCATCCTTGAGATGCACTCCACTAGCACAGTGCATAATTGAGACAAAATACTTATAACATTCAAAATGTCAGGTCTGGTAGATGTGAGGCACATCAAACAACCAATCAGACTTCTAAAATATGCTTGAACAATCTTTTCTAGTTTCATCTTCCTTGCGAAGTTTTTCCTTTGAATTCATTGGAGTGGTCATCTCCTTGCATTCTTCAAGTTTAAACTTCTTAACAGTTTCTTTTGCATATTTTTTCTGACAAATGAAAACTTCATCTTGCTTTTTTTTTTATTTCCATTCTGAGAAAGTAAGTCATAATCCAAGATCTGTCATCTCAAATTCTTTCATTATTTCAACTATAATTCATCAATCAAGGCTGCATTATTTCCAATTACCAAAATATCTTCAACATAAAGAGAGACAACAAGAATATCAACCTCAATATGCTTGATATAGAGAGTAAACTCAGATAGACTTTTTACAAACCCCAAAATCATAAAATGATTATCAATTCTCTATACCAAGCTCTTGGAGTCTGCTTCTTACCATAAAGAGCCTTCTTGGGGAGATAAACTTTGTCTTCTTCCCCTTTCTTCACAAAGCCTTCAGGTTGCTCAACATAGTTTACTTCTTGCAAGAAACCATTTTAAAATGTTAATTTAACGTCCAACCAGTATACTTTCAAACCCTTTTGGGCTGCACTAGAAGTAGCATCTTGATGGTGTCTAGCTTGGGCATTGGCGCAAATGTATGTAAGTAGTCCACTCAAAAACTATGAGCATAACCTTAAATTGCTAGTCTTGCCTTGAACTTGTTGATGGAGCAATCAACATTGAACTTAGTTTTAAAAACCCACTTGATGCCAATGACTTTCCTATCTTGAGGTTTGTCAACCAGTTGTCATGTATTAATTTTCTCAATCATGTGCAACTACTCCTTCATTGCAACCATCCAATTTTATCATGTTTTGCTTCTTCAAAACCAGCAGGCTAACAAACAACAATGTTGCGTCTTTGATAAACATCGGAAAGTAGTCTTGTGTCCCTAATAAGAACGTCATCTAACATTTCATTTTTTCAATCTTCAACGCTCTCACCGATTTTGTCCAAGATAGGAAACTGGAGTTTTGACGTTTTGGAAATTGTCCCCATCTCTTTTGTGCCATCCCGCTTCCCCTCTTCACATTCCTTAAAATGCACATCTCTGCTTACAATAATTCTACCACTTTGTAGCCGAAAAATTATATAAGCTTTTGCAACGGATCGTTGTAGCCATCATAATTCTTTAAATAACTCTTTTATCTATTTATCTCTCTTGATCTGTGGAACATGAATAAAGCACAACAATCCAAATATTTTAAGGAAATCAAGGGAGGGTTTACCAAACCTCAAATGACGTCTTATCCTTTACCGCTCTTGTAGGAAGTCTATTTTACAATTAAACAGCGCAAGATTGCTTGTCAAATAGACAACAAATAAACTGCTCTTGTAGGAGCTCTTTACTGCTCTAAGGACGATGTTCAATGTACCTTGGGAATTGTTTTTCTAAAAAAAATCAATTGAATCATCTAAAATATAAATTTGCTATGTATAATTTTCAGGAATTATATTTTTTGTTTAAATCAAGCGAAATATATAATTTGCAAATCAAGGGTTTTTAAAGAAGCTTGTCAAAATCTTCTATTAGTGGCGTCAGTGTCTCCCTCAAAAAACTCATAATTTTCTTAAATTGAGTAGCTATGATTTTCTTTTTATTTATGTCAGAATTTCTTTCCGTGAATAAACTTCGTTTTTTTTTTTTTGACAAAGTGAATAAGCTTCTTTAAAAACACAAAACTTATAAAACCCTATCAGTTGGTCATTGGTCTCTTCTCATCTACAATTTTCAACTTGTTTTCTTGGAAAATTACGTATAGTTGTTTCTCAAGGCTTTTGTTTGAACTTCTTCCAGAATCTCATCAAAAGCATCGTGGTTCTTTGCTAGGAATTACCTGGTATGTTTTTTTTTGTTCACTCTAATTTGAAATTGTAATAAATAAATTACTTAGGTTTCCAAAAAACAAGGTCTTCTGTGATCCCATGTAAAGGATTATGTTTATTTCTTTGTTTTGTGTATTGGTTTAATTTCTGATCAAGCTTAGATCCAACCAGTTAATATTCATACTTTCATAGATAAGAAGTGTCCTTTGAATCTGCATTAGGTTTACATATATGCAAGGTTTTGTTCCATTAGTATTTCTATGCACAGCACACATGGGATATTGTTTGTTATTGGAACCTAATACCTATATATGATGTCTTTCACTATCATATTTAGGGTTTTGGGAGCTAGTTGCATCATGCGTAGACATGGTAAGAAAACACATACCCACAATTACCCGCCCGACTCCATAACGATTTGACGGGGTTTCCTCCGCTTTGATTGAGTTTGGGTTTTTTCCGAATTCATAATACAGGTATGAGACAAATATTAAGGATATAGGTACCCACAAACCTGTTTCGAATGTAGAAAATTATTTTATTACCCATTGATATTTGTCATGTTATAAAATTTGCAATCAATATTTAAAGGAGCAACCAAATCATTCACTCAATGAAACTTTTTTTTTTCTTTTGAAGGAACTCAATGAAATGTTAAAATGAGCACTTGCTGATAATGCATTAAAACATTACCCTCGAAACTAAAGAAACTTCTTTTTGATGGGGATCGAATAGAGATACCCAAACCCTTTGAAAACAGGTGTGAGATTCAATTCCTCGTTTCCGTTGAATATCAGTCGGTAACCGATGATATATGAACGTCGGGGATGGAAACGAGAAGTTAAAACTCGTCTCCACCTTGTTCCATTACCATGCCCAAATGCGTTATCACCTTTTGATCTTGAACCATTATTTTCTCCTCTTTTAGAGCATGATATCGGGAAGAAATAGGAATTGCCCCATTAAATTTAGCATCCTGGAATTGGTTGCTATTTTTAGACAATCTTTTTTTCGGTTCAATCTTAAAGGGGAATTATAATTTTATTTTAGTTAAAATATTTTAGGATGAGATAATTTAGAAAGAGAGAGAGAGACAGAATTATTCATTGGTTGGCGTTGACACATAATTTTGTACATAGCTGATTTGTTTGTTATATAACCCTATCCTTTAAAAAAAAAAAACACCTTTTCCTTTGCCCATAAGAAGAAGAAAAAATATAACCTTGTCCTTTAATTTAAAAAAAATTGTGCCCGTAAGTTGAAACTGACGTTGTAACAGGTAAGGGTCAGGATTTGTTCCAACCTTAAATATTTCTCGTGACTTGACCTTAAATATTTCTCATTTCGTCTATCTATCCAGAAGTTACATCAAGAAATGGTTTGAAATTTCTTAACTGATTTAAATGATGATTGCATTGATAAGACTTCAAATATAATATAAGGTTAAATATGTTTTTCGTCTTTATAAATATATCAACTTTTTGTTTTAGTCCTTCTAAAAAATTTCTCCAACTTTTAGTCCTTATAAAATTTTCAATCACTACTTTTGGTCCCTATTTTTAAGTTAATTTTTGTATTTTTTTTTTAATGAAATAGTGCAGAAATGTGTAGAATATTTTTTTTTAAAAAAATCCCAAAAAAATTAGAATATTTTAACTAAACACAAATTAAATATGAATTTTTAACTGTCAAATATATAAAAATTCATATTAAATTCATGTTTTGTAAAAAAATTCTAATTTTTTTTGGAGAGATTCTTATAATATTATGAATTTTTCTGCAAATTTTTATTCAAAAATATGAATTCTACATATGAGTTTACTTTAAAGGAGTGACCAAAAGTGAAGATGAAATTTTTTTAGGGACTAAAAATTGAAGAAATATTTTAGAGCGACTAAAAGAAAAGCTGACATATTTATAGGAACATAAAACATATTTTACTTTTTTTTTGTTTTTTGATAAGGCAAGAGCACAATAACATCAGAAAGAGTGGCTCCCGACTAAGTTGGTATCCTACTCAAATCTTTTGTCAAAATGCTCATAAATATTATTAAAAAAAGGAAGAAAAAAAAAACATAAAAGCTGGGGGGACATAAACCTGACCCAGCAAAACCACACAAGTGTGTAAATCGACCCAAACGGGTGATACAAAAATATAAAATAACACACAAGTGTATCAACCTCTAATTAACCCTAAAATTAATTAAAGGTCTTCGATCGGTGATTGAACCCTCAGTCAACACTGAAGAGGTTCATGTACCTCAACTCCCTGCAACAATGGCAGCAAGCTAAATGATCCTTTCTGGCCTCACAATCCAAAACCAAACAAACAAAGTGAATGGCGAATCTTAAGCAAGTGTATGAATCGTCTGCCAACACAGATGTCATTCAAGATTCATCACCTCCCCGACCATTTACTATCAAAGAGACAGAAAAGTCTTCACACCATTTCTGGCTATACAGTCTGCATGTAGTCACATGACCAAACTGACTGTGGAGACGTTGATGACCACGAACCCAATCTACTCCAATCAACCATCGGCCCCAACACAAGACAACTGCGAATCTCAACAGATCCAGATAAATCAGAGATCAAGGGTTGCGAACAAACCACATTTGACGACGTAAGAGAGGGCGTGAACTAAAGCGGTAGAACCACCTCTGCATCAACCATATCGACACTGCAGAACCATAAAAGCCACAACCTCGATTTTATTTTTATTTTTTTGTGATAAAACATATTTTACCCTATAATATATAAAGAAATTTTTCAAAATGTGTAATTTGATATATCAAATCAAATCATATTTATACCATGACATCCTTCATTTTAGCATTATATGTTATATATAATATAATATATTGCATTTAACTACGGGCTTAGACCTTCATTATTATAAAAATAATAATTGCATTTTAAGTATATAAAAAAAAAATCAGTGTATATGACTCGTGCGGTATAATAGATGACGATGGGATTGTATCAACACCACTTCAAATGAAGTATATAAAAAGATATACCAAAATGTTTGAAGTGTTGTATGTCCTAAAAGATAGTTTCTGTTGAATTGTTTTATTTTCTTTGTAATGAATCATATTACAATATATTAACTTCTTTTTCATTATTTATGACCCGTGTGATAGCACGGGTAAAAGTTCTAGGTTGTGTCACCTTTGTCCATGACCTTATTTGTTATCAATTGAAACCATGCCCTTTGGTTTCAAAAAAGTATTAAGATGGGAGGGGGCATATATTCGTTGGGATGAATGTTTTAATTTTTTAAATTAATGATACATTTTTTATGGGAAATTAATTATATATTTGATTTGAATGTTGCAATTAAGATATTTTAAGTAAAATATTGAAACTCTTTATAAAAAAAAGTAAAATATTGAAATATTTTTATTTTTAAAAAGTTTTAGTCAAGGTTTAAAAAATAGTAAAAAATATTTAATTAAAGATATATTTGATTTGAATGTTTTAATTTAGATATTAATTATATATTTGATTTGATTGTTGTAATTAATATATTTTAAGTAAAAGATTGATATTCTTTAAAGAAAAAAAGTAAAATATTGAAATATTTTTTATTTTTAAAAAGTTTTAGTCAAGGTTTAAAAAATAGTAAAAAATATTTAGTTAAGGATATATTTGATTTGAATGTTTTAATAGTAAAAAATATTTAGTTAAAGATGTATTTGATTTGAATGTTTTAATTAAGATATTTTTTAGAAAAATATTAAAATATTTGTTACTTTTATGAGATTTAAGTCAATGTTTAAAAAGTTGTAAAATATTTTTTTTTATTAATGATATATTTGATTTGAATGTCGTAATTTAGATATTTTAAGTAAAATAATAAAATTCTGTTTTTTTCAAAAAGTTTTCGTCAAGGTTTAAAAAGAAGTAAAAAAAAATAATTAAAGATATATTTGATTTGAATGTTTTAATTAAAACATTTTTAGTAAAATATTAAAGTATTTGTTATTTTTAAAAGATTTTAGTCAAGGTTTAAAAAGTTGCAAAATATTTTTTATTTACCCCATTTAGAGATAATATGTTGGTTATTTTTTGAAAACGCGAGGTTTAAAAATATATCAAATCTTGTTTATTATACCTTAAAAGACAAGTTTTTTTTTTTAAAAAAAAAATCTTATTTCTTAAAAAAATTGAATATATTTTATTGCTATAAATAACAGTTTACGGCATTGGCGAGCAAGGGAGAAAAATAGAGAAAATAGTTTGCAAAATTGTATCTAATTTATTTGTTCGTTAAGTTGTTACTGTGTTTCTCTTGTTCTCAGATGTCGGAAACTAAGATGATGAAGTCTTATGTGTGGCTTCAAACTTCTGATGGTTCAATTCAACAAGTGGAACAAGATATTGCAATGTTTTGCCCATTTATACGTGAAGAAATATTGCAAAAAGGCACAGGATCTTTCAAGAATATTGCAATATGTCTTCCTCAACAGGTCGGTTCTTCAATGTGGAGCTTAATTCTTAATTATTGTCGATTTCGTCTAGCAACAGGCCGCTCAAACAAGGAACAAAAGTCGTATGATGATAATTTCGTCAAGATAGACACAAAAATGCTATGTGAGTTGGCATGTGCTGCAAATAGCCTTCGATTACAACCAGTGATTGATCTCACATGTTGTGCACTAGCTCGAATAATTGGAAAAAGATCGCCGGAGGAAATTCGTGACATGTTTCATGTGTCCGATGATCTTACAGAGGAAGAGAAATTAGAGCCCATTATAAACGTCACTAACGATCCAAGTATCAGGCTTTTGAACCGATTGTATGCCAAGAAGAAAAAAGAATTACCTGAAGAGCCTGAAAGGATAAAGAAGAATGTTGATGTTGAAGAAGATGAACGTTCAGTTGACGACCTTCTGTCTTTTATTAATGGAGATTCGAAGGGGATTGAAACTACCGCTAAGAATAAGAAGAAGAAGAAGAAAAAAGGGCAGCATAAGAAGAATGTGAAGGTTAACAGTCATAACAACATCAAACACCAAAGTTCGGAAGTAGATAAACTGTGTGAGACCTCAAATTTACATGATGATTCTATGGTTCAGTTTATTGATGATGATGATGATTTTGATGAAGATGATGGGATTGATCCGGCTTTAAAAGCAAAAATTAATAGGGAAGTAGAAGAATTTGCCCGAAGATTAAATTCTCCCCGGGAAGAGAGGATAAAAGACTTTTCTTCATCGGTGCAAGAAAGGAAATTGGCTTGAACATTTTGACAAAGAAGTTGTTGCATGTCACTTGTTTTTCTTTCTTTTTTTATCCGATGGAAATTTTAATGGAGAACCTTGCTTGTTAACGGTTCAAAATAAAGCTTGTATCTCGTCAATTTTTTCGCTTTTGTATTTGGATGTTGTGAAATTTTTATTTTCTTTAACAAGTGTATTGGCATCTTTTGTTTTGTTGAGTTTTTTGAGGTTCCTTTTTATGCACGTCTATTTTGTAGAAATAAAATCAAGTTATGAATTTTTTGCTTTCATTTTTAGTTTGAAAGAGTTTATCAGCAAAACTCATACACATGCTAAATATTGATAAGATGAGACACATTCTTGCATTCATTCATTCCAAAATCGTTGAATATATAACTTAATTTTTTTTTAAAAGAAAATATCGTCGAATATATAACTTGAACGAAAACAAAATAAACTAACAATGAAGGTTTTGCCTGTCATTAGTGTAATCACTTGAACGTTGTCTGAGTAATAAATCTTGATGAATTTGATTAATTTTGATTTTAAATAATAGAATACCGAGCAAGATAATCTAATTTGAAATCAGGTTCTGTACATAAGATAAACTAAAGACAATGTAACAATGCATTTAGCAAAACATGAAGTGCCTAAGAGATCAAGTGTAGTTTTTGATGTGGAATGAAGCTACATTTTTAATCAAAGAATACAAATTGTGACAACAACAAAAATGTTAAGGTTATTATTGTCAACTTACAAGTTACATGATATTGATGAGAATCATGGCAGCAAAATCATTCCTCAACTCCATTGCCAGGAATTCTGACTCAACAACAGAAAGTCTTTATAAATAAAATCCAATTGAACACAGTTAATATGCCAAGGCACTTGACCAAAAATTGTTAACATGATATATATCTCATCCTTGATATGCTCATGGAATCAGGTACAATCCTTAGAAGTTAGAACTGCTAACACCTGCAATTTGACAGATATTAATGCAATAACGCAGAAAACATATGCAACTCTATAAATAGAACAAGCAGATACACGTAGAAGTAAAAATCATTGAAAAGCACATGTGCTACTGCCACGTTTTTAGTACAAGATGCCATATATCAGAAGTCAAAGCAAATCTTTTTTTTTAAAAAATAAATAATTAGTATACATCTAAAACTAGAAAACCCTTCAAAAAAATGCCTTAGAAAAATTTATGCTAAATATAGAATAGATCCTCCGGTCCCACTTTGTCATCATACGTCAAGCCATTCTGCAATATTATTTTTTACTATTTTTTGCTTATTAGCATCTATCTATGATGTGTGCGTCAGTGAGTGTAAGCTGAACCTAGACAGTTTTGTACAAACTAAGTCGAAAAATAATGCCATTTTGATTTGATACAAAAATTGTTTTACTTTATTTTTATTTTCATGACACATTGACATTGCACAATCATGTCTTGTAAGTTATAAGAACAACTTACAGTGATCGTCTTTTAAAGAACAACACCAAATGCACAGACGCCATTTCTATAAGTCATATTTATAAGCGCTTATAGTTGTATCATATAAGTGCTTATTTATAAGTTATTCAAAAAAAAAAAAAATCAAATTGTTTGCATATAGGTTATTAGTTGTTTTGATAACTATTCTGAAGAGCTTATGAAAATAAGCTAAAAATCGCTTATAGACAAGTCATAAATTGTTTTTGTAATCTCTCTAATAAGTCATCAACAGATGGAGAAGAGATAAGAACTGGAGTAGCGTCATTCTTATAAGGCAGGCTCTCAAGAAACTGCAATGCAGAAAGAAAAAAAATATCAATACTGTAGTAAAGTGTCATGGTTGCATAACATTATAACATTACACAAATATCATCAATTTTGTTTTCCAGTACATTATTTTACCGTGCTCAAAAAGTACTGCATAGAATTAACTACTCATTTCGAAATCCCATGTTAAAAAAAGGTTTAAAAGAAATAGTAAAATCTCTTTGGTTTTACCCTAAAACAGTAGAACCGGGTAAATGGGTCGAGGCCCACATCGGACCCGTTTAATTTGCAGTCCACGGGCTTACGACCAATTTTTTCGACAACTTCTTCATGCATCCTTCGTATTTGGTTTGAATTATGAAATCCGAAATATTGTAGAGCCATCACGGGAATAAAATTATATAATGAAAAAATAGTATAGTAGGGTGGGATAAGAAATTATAATTTACTTTTTTAATTTATTTTTTTGTCCACTTATAGTTTGGCCCATAACTGAATTTCATGCTTATCTCTAACCCTTGTTTTGTTCTGTTTCTCTCATTTCTTCACGAACGAATCACATCTTCTCTGCCTCACCGCCGCTCAGTTACCGGCGGCAACATACCAGCCGCCACCGTCGTCCACCGTCCTATCTCTTCTCTCTCCTGCTCCTCTCCCTCAACTCCACTCTCTTGCGATTTCGAATTCACCTGCGTTTAATTCCAGTCTGCAAAGTCCCCGACGCCGCCACAATCCTTCCTTTCCAAGAATCGAACAGTGTGGTAAGCATTAGCGAGGTAATTGGATCTTTATTTTAGGGTTGTTTCTCAAATTCTGAATTGGGATTTTAGAATTTTAGGGTTTTCTTAATTGTAATTGAAACTTGGTCAACTTTGAATTTGCATAATTTGTTTCATTGTACTAAATTTGAGAATTTGCATAGTTTTTTCATTTTGTTTAAATTGAGAATTTTTTTAATTTGCATAATTTGTTTCATTTTGCTAATGTTGAGAATTTTATGGATTTGCGTAATTTTTTCATTTTGCTAAAGTTGAAAATTTAATTAAATGTAACATGAAGAATTTTTAACTTGTTAGATTTGTGAGTAACATGTTGATTTTTGGAATTGTTGACTGTATCATTAAAGAATATAAATTAACAAAAATGAGTATTTATTTGATTTAAGACGCAACTGTTGGGTCTAGACTAGATGCAGATGATTGATTCATCTAATACTCATTATAAGATATGATTTGCTTTGAAATTTGAATATCTTCATTTCCCTTAATTTCCTTCAATTCCGGCACTGATGTTTTATCTATGTGTATTAATGTATTAATTAGAATTTGAATTACATTTTAAAAATTTCAATGTTCAATGTCTTTTTATGCTCTGCTATGTCTGTTTCCTGCGAGCTTGTTACAAAGTTGAAGCTCTATATTTCATGACTAAAAATTTGCTACTGAAATAATATAAAATGAGTACTGGCTGTGTTAATTTCTTGCTATTTAATACTTATTTCATGGGTCCAACAAATTATAAAGCATATATGTAGTTCTTTTTGATGGATTATAAATCGAATGCAATGTAATTTTTTGAGTATGTTACTTTATGTCTACGATTATTATTAAATATTTTGCACCACCCAGACCAGGGTTGTGGATCCGCCACTGAATGGCGTGCTTAATCATCAAGATTGTATAGGTCCATCTGTTGGCTTTTTTTAGGATTATAGTTGTGGGTTTTAGTTTAATTCATGGCTGGGAGTACTCCTAGTTAGCAGCATGTTGCTTGATGACTAGTGCTTTTTCTTTGTATTGTTGTTTTTGCTGATTTGTAAGTAATTACTGATAATGTTGGTGATTTTTAGTAAGGCAGGTTTAAAAAATTACAGATGTTTTCTATTATAATGCCCCATGGAAGACAAGTTTTTTAAAAAATAACAAATCTTATTTCTTAATAAAATGAAATTTAATAAGGAGAAAAGGAGACAAGACATTTTGCAAAAATGGTATCTAATAATTTTGTTCATTTAGGTGTTTCTCCTGTTCTCATGTCAGAAATGGAGATGACAAAGCCTTATGTGTGGCTTCAAACTTCTGATGGTTCAACCCAACAAGTGGAGCAAGATATTGCAATGTTTTGCCCATTTATATGTGAAGAATTGCAAAAAGGCATGGGATCTTCCAAGAATTGTGCAGTATGTCTTCCTCAACAGGTCAGTTCTCCAATGTGGAGCTTAATTCTTAATTATTGTCGATTTCATCAAGCACCAGGCCGCTCAAACAAGGAGCGAAAGTCGTACGATGATAGTTTCGTTAAGATAGACACAAATATGCTCTGTGAGTTGGCGTGTGCTGCACACAGTCTACAATTCCGGCCATTGATTGATCTTACAAGTCGTGCACTAGCTCGAATAATTGAAAAAAGGTCACCAGAGGAAATACGCAGCATATTTCGTGTGCCTGATGATCTTACCGAGGAAGAGAAATTGGAGCCCTTGTTAAACATCACTGATGACCCAAGCATCAGGCTTTTGAACCGCTTGTATGCCAAGAAGAGAAAAGAACTACTTAAAGAGCGTGAAAGCATAAAGAAGAATGTTGATGTTGAAGAAGATGAACGTTCAGTTGACGACCTTCTGTCTTTTATTAATGGAGATCCGAAGGAGATTAAAACTACTTCTAAGAATAAAAAAAAGAGGAAAAAAGGCCAACATAAGAAGAATGTGAAGGTAAATGGTCATGACGACATTGGACACCAAAGTGCGGAAACAGATAAACCGTGTGAGACCTCAAGTTTACAAGGTGATTTTATGGTTGAGTTTGATGATGATAATAATGATGATATTGATGATGAGATTGATCCGGCCTTACAAGCAAGAATTGATAGGGAAGTGGAAGAATTTGCCCGCAGATTAAATTGTTCCTTGCAAGAGAGAATACAAGACTTTTCTTCGTCAGCGCAGGAAAGGATTTTGGCTTGAAAATTTTGACAAGGAAATTGTTGCAGGTCACTTGCTTTTCTTTCTTAGGGAAATTTTAAGGAGTAACCTAGCTTGTTAAGAGTTCAAAATAAAGCTCGTAGCTCGTCAAGTTTTTGTTTTCGTATTTGTATTTCCTCCAAAAAAAAAAAAGTATTTTGTTTTTGTATTTGGATGTTGTGAAATTTTTTATTTTTCTTATTCCTTACAAGTGTACTTGACATCTTTTGTTTTGTTTTATATTTTGCGGTTCATTTTTATGTGCTTCTATCTTGTAGAAAGAAAACAATAATATCTGCCGTATTTATGAGTTTATAGTTTTAGTTTCAAAGTGTTCATCAACAAAATTCACGTGCACACGCTAAATATGGATAAGATGAGATGAGATCCGTCGTTTTGGACGCTTTTACTTGCATTCATTCAATATATATTAGTTGGTTGATCTTGACAAAAAATTAATGTCATTCTTTTTACAAAATTTGAAAAAATGAGGGCGTTTTTGTTTACATATCTCAAGACACATCTAATAGAAACTATGAGCATATTGCATAGTTGATAAAGAGAATCTAAGAGAAGGCAAGAGAATTCTGTTATTTTTCTGTAATGTGAAAACTGATTACAAGCGAACTAGCATTGGGTATTGCCTCTCAGTTAGCTCGGGCCTTGTTTGGCTACTTATATCTCATTTTGTTACAAGGTTAGGAACTTGTTTGACTATTCTATATATTTACACACTATTAACATCACCTTTGCACAATCATGTCTTGTAAGTTATATGAAGAACATATAGTAGATCACGGTGATCTTCTTTGAGAACCCTGTACTTGAATAATGGCCTCCTTCTCAGATCTAATCTCAAAAGGAACAACACCAAATATGCATAGACATCACTTTTGGTCGTTGAAAGGCCATACTGTTAAGTATCTGCATAGTAAAATGAAAACTTTCACATATTTTTTCCTCTTTCAACAATGTAAGAATGAATTTTGTACATGTGAAGTGGACATACTCTATATCCATATTCACTGACGGCCTTAGTGGTTGTTTCTTCCTCATTTGTCTTTCCTACAAGGGATGCTAACCCAAAAGCTGATATCTAAACAAATCTCTAAAACACATGGAAATAGTTTAATGTTCTGATTTGTATAAATTTGTTAGTACCTTGGCTCTAAAGGAATACCCAAGTAAAATGCTGTTTGTCTTGATACCTTGAAGAACATAACAAGATTTTATATGTTCATGTATGTATTCAAGGCCTCTAGCAGCACCAAGCACAATCCGATCCCTTGTGATCCAAGTCAGTGTTGAATGACTTTCTTGCAAGACAAGAAAATGGTCTCATAATTTTCGGATAACAGAAACACTTGAGCATAGAAGCAAGATCTTACCCTTCTTTTGAGGATCATGCAAATGGCTGCCGAGTGAACCCTTTATTAGCCACGTAACCGACCAATTCTACCTTGACAAATTCAATAACAAAGGAAGAACTTAAACTCGTTAATGCTGCAAGGAATTTGCTGTAAAATTAAAGCATGTCATTCATTTTGGACATCAAAGAAATTACCGTTGTTTCAGAAAGAAGAAAAAAAAATTACCAGATTGGCAGGATGATAGCTTGCACAAAACTTTCGTCTCTGATATAAATTCATAAGTTTTAGTAGCTGTCATTCTTTAGTCACAACTTCCTTGAAGGATTTAAATACATACAAAAAAAAAATCATGGGAATAATACTTGCCATATACTTCTTCCTGCAAAATACATATAACACCAACCTGCTCAAGAAGAAGGCCATAGTAATTAGAACCATATTTTCCACGTCCAAGCAGATTTGAATCAGAGAAACCATTGGTTGAGATAAAAAAAAACTCTTCATAAGTAATAACTACAGGCTTATCCATGTAAAAATTACATGCCTTAGAGGTGCAACAACAAATATATATTCATACATTATTCATATAACATAGGCTGAAAAACAGTACATGCAAACACAACTAAATCCAACAAGAAATTTGATTACATGAAGCATTGAGAACGGTTTGGTGATTGCTGGATTCACCATCAGTTTGATTCTTTCCAGCATGCTTGCTGCATATGTATCTTCCAGAACCACAAATACAAACTTGGATTCCTATGAATGCACAATTTATGAGAGATCTTGCTCTCAACATCTTTTGCATGATTACTCAGAGACATACATAGAATCATGTTTAACATTATCAGAGCAAGACCAACCTTTAAACCCCATTACATCAGCCAATTGTGAAGAAGACTGAACTGGCAAGCAATGAATAATGCCGTTTTGAATTTTCTAGCGAACCATGTACATGGCAGTCAATCTCAGTATGTCTTGTGCGCGTCATGGAAGGTAGGATTGCAAGCTAAGTAGATGGCTGAAATATTATCACAGTAGACAGCAGAAGGGGTGGTAATTTGGCAAATGCAAATCAGCATGGAGATAATGAAGCCATTGTATTTCACAAGATAAAGTAACCAAAGCACGATATTTTACCTCAACAGAAGACCTTAAAACAGTGCATTCTTTTTTAGGTGCATATTTGGATCTCTTCTAACCTACTAATGGAAGAATTAATGACAAACATTGCATTGACTCGTTTTTAGAAGACTGATGAATTAGCTCATTTTGAAGAAATGCATTGGATAGTTCTGATGAAGAATTTATTTTGATTGATCTATAATCTTGTTACATTGTTGTGTTTAATTATGTTATTGTAAGGCAACTATTATTGTTCTTGTATTACATTGTTATATTATGTTGTTCTTGTTGAAGTATAAAGTGATTTAATGACATTTTTTTTTGTGCTCTCTGTTCTGAATTATTTCGAATTCTATATTCCGAAAAAATGAAAAAAGATATTTAGGATTATAGAATTTAAACAAGGTCAATTTGGATTTTGAAGGGCGCACGAGAGCAATGGAGAGGGAAAATAATTTCTCAGACCCACAAAGAAGGGCTTGCAAAAACTAAAATGAGACAGGTTTGAGCAAAAAAAAATAGTACATGAAATTTAAGCAGAAATATATGATGTTACTTTCTCCACCTCCCATAGTACTTCAAATGTAAGCATCTGGAAGAGAAAAAAAAACTAAACTTTTGCCGTTTGAATGTATGTTTTTAGATGATTTGTAATTGCAATGCATCTTTTGGCAAAAGCAACTTTTGTCGTTTTATGGGCATTGCAGGAAAGAAAAAACGTTTTATAAAGGGTCTTGTTCTAAAACACTCTTTAATGATTTTAAATTAAAAAAATTTAAATACTTCAATTGGATATATAATTCTTTATTATAAATTATTAAGAATTTTAAAAAGTGTTCAGAGACTCGTTATCATTTGTCTTCTATAAACGATGTGTTATATGCATATGAGTCATGTTAATTAGTGTCTTCGAGATACTAGTTAAAGAAAATAAAAATATAAAATTTTACATTAAAAAGAATATTTATTACACTTTTAAGTTTTAAGAGTTTGACTATTCAAGTTCAGTTCTTTTTACTATATTAGTCTCTTTAGCTAACGTTTGAGGGACGAGTTAACATTTTCATATAAATATTTACATATATCCATCATAAAACTATTTACATATATCCATCATAAAACTATTGCAACTTGTATGGAAGTAGATAAACTTGAACATCAAGTCTCTATTAAGCTTCAACCCTTCTTTTTTTTTGCCTTATTGACCAACAATGATTTTCAACATTTATCATTGACATGATTTTCTTTCTGCATCTTTGCCGTTTTTAGCTTTGCTTAGCTATCCCGATTTGCTCTGAAATTAGAATAACTTTAGCATATTATTATGCTCCATACATACATATTATAGTGGTGCATAATACCTCTTCACAATCATTCCGAGCATAAGTACCTCTCCTCAAATGCATAAAAAAAAGGATTTGATGCTTTCATATTACAAAACACAAAACATTAAAACTTTTCATTCGCTTTAGATATTTTCTTTTTCGTAAAATTATTACACATAAACATATGGTCCTGTTAGGATATATAATCTCATCTCATTTTTATAATTGCAATGTCTTTGGCTAAAAAAATGTCAGTATTCACTAAAATTAACCGCAGACAAAAAATTATTAAACAAATCAAACAATGAGTTTTTTATGGAAACACAATGAGTTTTTATTGTAACAAAAAGTTTAGATGAAAATCGATGAATCAATGAGAATCAATGAACACTTGCATTGAATAATATTCTACAACATTTCAGCAACGCCAACAACACCGGTAATGATCGGACGACATCCACAACACCGGTAAGACAAGGCGATTCAAGTACAACTCGAAATCCTTCTCCAACAACAACGAGTAATATGGTTTCGGTTAGGTGGCAGTGTTCACAACAAAGCCGTCTAAAATGTAATTTCGATGCTTCGTTTTCAGATCAGTTGAATAGTACAAGTATTGGCATATGTATCCGTGATGACAAATGTACCTTTGTACCGGTTAAAACCGTACCTCTCTCTCCTATGTGTTCTGTTGCCGTGGGAGAAGTTGTTTTCATCGCCGGTCTGATATTACAAAATTTGGACAAGTGATTTCAGCCAGTGGCGAATCTTGAGTTTATTTCTTGTGGGTGCCAAATATTTGTATAATATATAGTAAAACGTTTCAAAAAATATACAATATTGTAAACTGGTGTGATGGTACAATTTCATGAATTTAACATGAGAGAATATGAAGAATTCGCTAAAAAAATATAAAAAAGGGGTGCCATGGGGTTCAAACATGCGACCTTTACTTGCTTAAGAGACTGTATGACCGCTGGAACACCAACATACTTGTTGTAATGTTATGGCTAATATGCTATTTATATAAAACCTGGGGGGTGCAGTGGCACCTGGGGGTCTCTGAAGAGATTTGTCCCTGATTTCAGCATGTTAGAGTCTCTTCAAGACACACTTCTCAAACTCTAAGATCAAGTTCAACATGCGACAAACAAATGAGGTAACTCACACCTTTGCCGGAGTTGCCGTATTATCCGGCAGTGCCAATATTTATTATCATGTAAGGATGAATCCATGAATAAACTTTGTGATACTAGTATATTAGGTTTTAAATTGAGTTCATTCTTAAAAGAATTTGCTTATAAAAAAAAAATCTGTTCATTCTTATAAAATCAGTTAATAAAGTGATAAAGATCCTTTTCATAAATTTTTATATTTTAGTAATTTTTTAAAAATTTGTGAGTTGTGTTTTTCTCAATCTAGGCAACAAATACAATAAACTAGTCATTAATTTGGAACGAACTTTAACCTGGGTCACGCAACATGTTCACAGATTAATTACACTGTCTATAAATATTCTTGCACTCCATCACACTGTATTGGACTAATTCATCTCCTCTCCCCAAAGCATGAACTCAGTGCATTGCTTTCTTAGGCCTCTCAGGTCCAACTTCCAACTTATAATATAGTACAGTCGGTGCCTTTATATTTATTATTACTTACTATTAACATCAATTCAAGAATTAATTGAGAGCACCTTTTTTATTGCACTTGAACAGTTCCAAGCCAAAACCCTATTTTTCTTCCAAGGAACAAAGACACTACTCTCCTATATTGTGCAAAAGTGGAATCCATTATTTATGATATTTACAAAATAGATACATTTTTAGTAGGAGAGTACTATAGCGGCGCATGAGTCAATCATTCATTTCACATAATAAAAGCAAACAAAAAAGGTCACTACACAAAGAAGAACTATCAAAAAGACAAGTTGATGGGGGCAATGAATGAAATGAAGAATAAAACTATGATAGAGAAAATAAAAAGGGGGGATATGGGAATGAATTGGAGTAGGAAAATCTAGCTACCGCAATAGTGGAGTCATCTTATCAATGATGGTTAACATAATGTACAATATAAATAAACAAAACAAAAACAATGGAAATGATTGGCAGATTTATGGAGTCTATTTCTCAAGAAATCAGAGAAATAAGGAAAAAAAATAGTTAGAGAATCCAATCCCTTAATTAAAAGCATATAGTCATAAACTTGATCTTTAGTTGGCATATATGGAAGAATGATTATCAAAAGATTACGGTCTTTCTAACATATGTAAATACCAAATGCTAATTGTTATAACTTATAAGGGTCATGTTAACAAGAAATACATGAATCACATCTGTAGCATCTAGTATGCCACACATTTTCTTTAAAATCGGTTTAGCACTTATTGGCGTTTGAGGCGAGCTCTTTTGAACGGAGTTGACAAAAAAAGTTTTAATAATAATAATATCCTATTGCAATTTTTTTTAAAAGTTTACCTTTATTGATTTTGAGATGCAAAATATTTTAATTAAATATATTAAGTGGTGTATTTATTTATACATCTGAAACATTTTACTTTTTTTTTAAGGATCCGAGACATTTTACTTATTATACTTAAATGTTATTCTTTTGTGGTCTTTTAATACGTAAAATAAAACATTTTTTTTAGGTTTGGTAGGTGTATGTTTTGGTTTTTGACTATGAATGACAGCAAATCATAGGATATTTTCTATAAAATAAAAGAGGGAATTGAAAATGCTTGGGGTTGGGAATGGAGACGTACCCGTATCGGATACCGATACTCCACAAATACTCGCGGACACGTACTCACGAAGTATCAGAATTAATTATTTTAATTTTTAATAAATATTTTATCGGATACTTATGTGATACTCCACAGATATACAAGGATACTTCTAAGATACTTCACATATACGTATCCTAGAAAAAGATTAAGAGTAAAAATTCATTATAGATGTATATGATTCAATTTTAGATATGCATCAATAGAATTGTTTCTCGATGAACCACTTAAAATTATACTTCTTATGGATGAACGTAGCGAGAGAGATGATTCAGTTAATCAACATTAGATAAAATTTGTGTTGAGTTCTTTTAATGATGTTTCTCTCGATATCCTAACATATGAAAATGTAATATGGTTCACAAGAAAACTTTCAAAATTTGTTATTTTGATCACATGTAATATTTTTTTTAAAATTGTAATCTTTATAATACAATAATGAAGAGTAATCAATGTTAATTTTCTTCAAGTATTTTACATACATATAAGTTTTATTATAAATTTTTGGTAACGTGTCACAACGGCATCGTATCCTAAATTTTAAAAAATTCATGTATTCGTGTACCCGTATCGTACCCGCACCCGTATCAGGGCTTCATAGGTTTTTGACCATCACCACCGTGTGTGTTAAGAGTGTTGGAACATCGAAATACAAAAGCTACAAATCGTGGCATATGTTCAAACGCACATCCACTTTTTATCCACCGTCAAAACAAATAGACCCTTAAAGTTCATGTTTTAGCCGTTAAGATCTTACCGCCGAAACAAATAAACCCTCAAAGTTCATGCTTTAGCAGTTTAGATCTTAGACCGATCTCTCGACTCTCTCGTAGATGACCAATTAGACAAAATTGGTCAATATCATCATATTTTTATTCTCTTTCTTTTTGTATACATGCTTGGTAACAAATAGTAGTATTTATATAAATATTAGATTAATCTCTAGCTTTCGACTTGCTAAAAAAACAAAATGGATATTTAATGAATTACTATAAAGTTTTATTATAAAAGGGGTGTGGTGGAATAGAATGGAGCGGTGTCGTCGTGCCACAATGGAAGTTAATGAAGGATATGTATCAAAATAAAATGGTATGGAATTGGAGTTGTTGGAGCCATCTTTTGTGGTAGAGTGTGTGAGAAGATGTTGATGTTAGAAAACGTGGGAGAAAATTAGACGTGGTCTCTCAATTCTCACACAGTCCATATACACGGAATGATAAAACAGCAGCCTCTTTGTTGCACTATATGTTATGTGTACACACTACACACGCAAAACCTGAACAGTAAATACACATCCCCACCCCACTCGTGCTTGGCCACTTACCAAATTAAACGTGCCAAAGACAATGAAACCAAATTTGAAAAAAAATAACTGTGTATGTAGTGTGTTTGGACAAGTACAAGACATGAGATGAGAGATTCCAAATATTGTTTTGACGTGGAAGCTGTGTCATTCTCATTCATTCCTTTTCCTACCCTTTCTCTAAAATCAAACCCTTCTTGTCACAATTTTATCATGCTTTTTCTTGGTAGTAATTGTTCAGGAGGAGACTTTTGGCTACACATAGTATAACGCCACGTATTAAAGTATGTCTCATTTTAAATCTCTCATTAACCTTAATTATTATACTAATTTAAACGTTGTTGTTGTTGCGTTTGTATGTACAGCTTCATCATTGTGCATCATTATCTATACCATAGATTCCGTCCAAAACCCCGTTTGTAGAGCATTTTTTTCATTGATCCACCGTTATTGTGAGATACTCTGTCTTTTTAGATAAGGTTGAGTGGTGTATCCGTCCTCAACATCCCATATTCTTTCCAAGTTTTAAGGAAAAATAAATATATTTGATGGGTTTAATAGCACAACTTGATAGTATAATTTTTTTACACAATCATCCACTCAAAATTTTATAAATGTGTCATTTTTTTTAGGTTTATCATAAATATTTCAATGACGATCAACATTGCAAAATTTAATTCCACGACTCCATAAAAAAAATTGCAAATTTAATTTACACTCTTTAAACGTTACTCATAAAAAGTGTCATATCCTCTTTTTTTTCATGTCTCGAAACAATTGTCAAATATTAATGCAACATTTTTATTTTTTTTGACCAATATCTATATTTATTCAATTTCATTTTTGAAGAAGAAAAAAAAAATAAGAGACACCAAAATAAAACTTATTTTATTATTAAGAAACCTATAAGCAGTTGTTAAAAAAGTCCAAGCACTTCAAATTATAGGTGCTCTTAGGGTTTTAACTTTTAAGATGAGCTAATTATTCCATTTGAAATTTTTTGTTTTTTCTTCTTGTCTTTTTTGCGGGTACACCATGAACAATTTGGTAGACGGGTATATACCCTATCTAATGGAGACATTGTTTATATTGGATTGAACTGATCGACTTGGTAACGCGGATGGGGAGGAATTTACAACATGTGGCATGTGATATAAATGAAGCACTTATTTTAGTGTTAAAAGTTAAGTTTGTTGATGTCTAATCTTTATGATCACTCTTGAGTGGGACACTGCCATCAATTTATTCTAATCAATTCGGGAGTACACATATGCTTGCATGAATCTGGTTCTTTGAAATAAAAGTACTTTTAAGAGCATGAAAAAATAAAAGCAAGAAAGAATGAAAGAAATAGATAAGGGATAAGAAGAACCAACCCTCGCTATCAGCCTAAGGATATTTTTTTTCTATGTAAAAAAGGATTGAACTAAGTGTTCTTTTGATCAATTTTTTATCGCATATTTGTGAGTGTAGATGCATTATTAATTAATTTGAACAGCCCTATAATTTAAGCCGTTTCTAAGACGAGGGCTCCCATAACTCTCTTATAGGAGGGAGGGCCATCATGATGCAAATTAATTTCTTTTTTAGGAAGGCTATTAAATTAATCTTTTATTCCCTTGTTATCATTTTTTCTTAAATGTAATTATAAATTAAACACATAGGAAGCCATTGTGTAAGGAATTTATTACAAGAAATTAATCTTTTATTCTCTTATAGGAAAACATTGTTTAAGGAACAATTCTTCATTTGGACGAGTAGAATCATCGCTACACTTTATTTGCTTGGGGAATGAGTCATCGGGATGGAGATCGGTGAGATATCGATTGACCTAGCTAAGGATGAATGGTTGTGGAATCACGATATCAGTGAGGTCTATTCAATTAGCTCGATATATGATTTTCTTCTTGGTTCTTCAATGGTTAGTATTGGTCTTGCAAACGAGGATCTATATATTCTAGCTAAGATGTGGAAGAATTGAGCTCCCTATAAGGCGCTTACCTTCTCTTGACGATAACTACTTGATAGAGTTCCCATGCTTTAGTACTAGTGGTTCATCTCGTGTGTATAGTGGAGTCCATAAAGAGATTATGTGTCGATTTTTGGTTACTTATGACTTTGTCCTTCGAGTGTGGGATAAGATTTTTAGGTGGTGAGAATGAGAGTTAATGACGCCTCTGAATTTATTGTCTTTTTATTTTTTAGGTCCTTTAGGGTTGGCTTTAGGTTTAAGTTTGGTATGATATTCAATAGTATGACTCATTTGAAAGATGCAATGATATAATTTGTTATGGGAAAATTGCAAGTATTGAACAATTGGTTGATAAGATTATATTTTCATCATGAAATTGATTGATAAAATTATATTTTCCTCTTTGAGTCGATAGTCTTTTCTCAGTATTAGGGTCATCTATGACAATTCGGAGATCCCGTTGTAATCTTGACAATTTTAATTTAAAATGTATTGAAAAAAGAATTCAACACAACTTAGAGTGACAAACATATATGTTCTAGTTAAATATACGAGCAATGGTTCAAACATGACTTTTATCCACAGATAAATAGACATTTACCTACGGACAACGTACAATTGATAGTAAAATAGTTGAATTCTGGACTTTTACGTACGGAAAAATGACATTTAGTGTCGGATTTTTTTCCGTATGTACAAGTATTTTTTTTCCTTTTTTCAAATTTTGAGGGCCCTTTAAGTTTGATGCCATGTGCCAAGGGCCTTGATGCACTTACAGAGGATCGGCCCTGCTCAGTATTGAATGGTTTTAGTTCGTTCATTAATCTTTGTGATGGCGGTAGTAGTGGGTTGCTCCCCCTTTGGTATGCAGGGCCGGCCCTAGGCATAGGTCGGGGGTGCGACGGCCTAGGGCCCTTGCCCGTAGGGGCCCAAAAAATTTTTATAAAGGGGTGCATACAACAAAACTAAGAAAAATTGGGGTGCGTATAACAATTCTCATTAGCAGGGCCAGTTGAAAATCCTTATCTCGGCCCAACTTTTAAAAAATAGGAAAAGAGAAACCATTTTATGCAAGAAGCTTACTTTTTAGGCCCCCTGAAAAGATAAAAAAAATTATTTTTGTGTAATTGAAAAGATCCAACTCTTAAAAACACATTTAAACAAAAAAAAATACTTTTGTAGAGTTAGAAAAATAGATGAGAAAAGAAATCTAAAGAGAAAAACCAAAAAGTTCCAAAACCAAAACCAAAACCAAAACCAAGCAATTGCAATTTGTAAGAATATCTTTATTGATTCTCACCATTTTCTTAAATCATTCTCTCATCAGGTGAATTGTTTTAGGTTTATTTTTTTTCTTATTCTAATTCTCTTTGATAATGATTGTTTCAATCCTCTAATTGCTTCAAGTGTTGAATTCCAATTGAATTGATTTATGCTTTTTCCAACTGAATCCATTATTGAATTCACTAATTCTCACGATTATTGAATTCTAATTGAATTGATTTTTGTTTTTTACAATTGAAGTATGTACTGTACACACGTGAATAATATTAATGAATTGTTGCTCTTTTCCCATTGAAGTATTGTACACCGTACACGTCAATAATGTATATAGCTTGTACACCGTATGGAATCGGTTTTTGCCCTTTTTTCCAATTCAACTCTTGATTTTTGCTTAAATTGAATTCTTATTAATTAAGTGTTGATATATTTCTTTTCTTTTTTGCGCTTTTGTTTTCAAGTACTAAAACTTCAATCTACTTTTAAGTTGTTAATGTTCTCTAGTTCACTGCTTCTTGAATTTATTTTGTTTGTATTGGTTTCTACTAAGTATTTGATTTATTTTAAGATGTTGCCTAAAAATGAAAAAAAGAAAAAGAAGGAGCTCTTTATAAAAAAAATAAAAATGAAGAGCTAATAAAATCACAATAAAGAGCTCTTGATAAATTTGGGTTAGGTTCGGCACCCTAACTTTTTTCGTTTTGTTTTTCCTTTTTATTAATAATACATTTAGGATGAGGTGTATTTGACACACTGTCTTTTGAGGTGCCAACATAGTTGGGATGTTCGTCATAACTAATGCATGGAACATTCATCATTTATCAGAAGAAAAAAATTAACGATGTAATATAAAGAGCCCTTTTTCATATTATCCCTAAGGCCCGTAAAACTCTAAGAACGGCCCTGTTGGTGTGATTGCCTCTATTTTTCTTATTTGCGGTATTGTTTTGGAATTATGCTTTGGTTTCATGTGTTTTTATTTTTCTTTCTATTTTCCAACTTGTTTGGGCTAAGTTTCTTTGTATGAGATTAAATGTACTCCATGTGAAAAAAGAGAGAAATGATATTTGTACAACCACTTTTTAACAACTTTTGTGACAACTTTATCTTATATTCACATTATTTTTTTACTTTCTCTCTATTGTTTTGGTTTTTGTGTCAATACCTCTTTCTTAATAATTCTATAGTTGTCATAAAAATTGTCAGCTAAATGGTTCTTCAAATATCACATCTCTAAACAAAATACCCCCTATACTCTATTTTTTAAATCAACGACTATATCCGGACAATATTTGTCTTCCTACGTACATCATCAATTTATCACATTATCTCTTTTAGTTATCTTTCTTAAGATACACCTATTGAGGACATTATTTTTTATTTTTTTATATAGTTTAATTTAAAAAAAGAAAACTTCAAATTCGTAAAACTCCAGTTCAGGCATTTCTTACGAGGATTTGGAAGATTGTCGCAAACAAATAATTTATCTTCGTTACGTAATCATGTACGGAGAAGATTAGACAATGTTTCTTAGTATACATAAAAATTAGATAATGTAGCTACCTGCTCGTATTGAATTCCTTATTTTTATGGGGGAATCTAACTTTATTCACCTAATTAATTTAGTTTAATACTCCAATATTTTAAAATTTATTTACTAAAAAGCCATTTTTTATATACTAATACTAAGAAAAACCGTAATATGTTAAAGTCTACTATGTTGAAATTAATTTAATGTTATTTATTTGATATATTTTACAATTATCATATCTACTGAAATAACTTTAAAAGGTGGTGATAATTATTTTAGTAAGAATAGTCAATAAAAATATTAAAGTACAGAAATCAACAAATAATTGTTTCTACCATAAAATGTAAAACAAATTGTAATAATTAAACAGAAAAGTAACAAAAGTAGTTCTCCTTTGAGCTGTGAAGATCAGACTTCATTTCAGAGTTGTCTTTTTTTCATATTCTTAACTTATTCATAAAAATAAAAAAAATAAAAAAACTTTTTGTCAGTTTTATAAATTAGAATTTAGAAATAGACAACACAAATCCCAACACTAATCAAATGGCAAGATGAGCAGCAGGATATTGTTAGTCACATGATACAATGTGCTACAGCAGATTCCTTCCTTTATCGTGATATCATCATTATATTGGGATATGTGGGAAGAAAAAAAGAGAGAGAGAGAGAGAGAAGGAAAGAGTGCAGAAAACACTACAGAGGAGACAAGATCATGGGATCTGCATGTTTTTATTGCACAAGACCTGCAACTATGGATCATGCAAATCCTCTCCTTTTAAAATACAAACAAATTAGGAAAAGGAAAAATTAAAAAGTAAACCATTGCTATCCCATCCATCAATTTTCTGACATCTCAAAAAAGCAACATTTTTTTAAATTTTCAAATTAGCCCTAGAATTTGTGTTTATCTCATAATAGTACTATCTTATCCAACCAAATTAATCTTTGATTAACCAATTAACTGTTTTAAGTTAACATTGTTTAACATAATTAGTTACTACTACCAGTCTAGTAAAACCATGTCCGTTTGTGTCAAGTGCCAGCTTGGACTTTAGCATGCCATGCTACTGTGCCAGTGTCCCTCTCTTGGTGTTGTATGTATGGAGTATTTTATAAAGTGCTTCTACTGCTCACCGTGTGTTTATTCTCCAAAGAAAAAAAATCCAACAGTGGAGCTTGTCGTCTATTCATATGTAAGTAATATTCATAGTAAATATTATAAGTTTGAATAATTGATTTTGTAAAATTGTTTTATTCAAAAATAAGTTGAATTTAAAGTGATTTGTGTTTTTATCAATAGAGACTAGATCTCGTAGAATAGATTGAACTTTCACATACGGTGCGGCAAACCAACATTTGAATTTCCATTGTGAGAGATATTCATGTTTAATATTCAACACGCTCGAATATGATTGTTTCAAGTGATTTATGAACAATAAGAAAAATTTGTGTTTGAATATATTTACTTTAGAGTTAGCAAAAAAATAAATTTTAGATGGATTATACCGAAAAAATTTCAAATTTTAGCTTTAAGTCAAAATTAATTATGGAGATGAAATCAATAATATATTAAAGAATATTTTGGATACAAATACTCAATAACTTCTAAACATGTTTAAATATGTATGTTCGATTTCACTTCTAGAGAGACGAGGTTTGATAATGATATATTTGTTTTTTATTTTATTTTAAACATAAATATATAAATAAAAAAAGAGAAATTTCTCAGAAGAGTACAAACATTTATAAATAATGAAAAGAAAAATACTCAAACCAAGCCAAAACAAAACAAAAGGATCTCGCTCACCATAAAAAAAGAGCGAAGTTAAACCAACATCATTAAGTCAACTAACCTCCTATCAGGATTTAGGATCACCTAACCCCATTCGAACTTGAGGAAAACTAGGAAAAGAACACCACAATCAACCAACTTTTAGACAACTTCACCATATGACACTACATATAATGGTTTCAAGATTCCTCTCATAGAAGGAACACGTGTGATCACACTATGTGATCAAAATGTTTTTTTTTTTTGAAAGAATGAGAATGTTTTTTAAAATCCCATTTTTATAAATGCAAATGACCCTTACTCCTATACAAGGACCACACAATTGTTTGTCAGATTAATAAGCAATTTAATCTCTCATATTTTCCCCTCACCTAAGTTTACCAAACTAATAAGAAGACTCGTTAAATTTAACTTGTTTGATTGTTCTTGAATATAATTGACTTCATTTTTTAAGTTGATTGTACTTATAACTAGAAATTAATTTTAGAATTGATTTTAATATTCAATTATTGTTTAACTTACTTTTAATCAAAACTAATTTTACATAATTGATTCATATAAAATTAATTTTTGTCTAACACAAAATCAAGTAAACATAAACATTTTGATATCAAATATAACCTAAGTAAGAAAAGAAAAACAAAAATTGTAAAAGTAATGAAAATTGACAGTGAGAATTGTGATTAGGGAGAAAATACAATAAAGTTACACACTGCAACAAGTCATTTTCAGTGACAGGAGGGAACTAATAAAAGGTATTTGGGGTAATGTGCTTGTAATTGTAGTAACAAGGGAAAGGAAGGGACATAGTCACATAGGAGCTATAAGACATAGGTATAGTGTGTGTAAAAAGCCAGGAGGAAGAGTATCTTTAGGGGAGGTCAGCACATCACTGAACAGAACAGAACAGAACAGAATGCTTTACTTCCTGTGATAAACAACCTACTACTACTATAACGTTGTTGTTATTTTTATGAGACCTCACAGCACAGGTAATTTGGTTGCGTGCTTTATGTTCTAATTCCGTTCTTATTTTCTGTTTTTAGGGACTTGAGTTGTTGCTTTGGAATCTCTCTCCTTAGTTTTTTATTTTATTTTTATCTCTCCCTTTATTATAAAGAGGAGAGAGAATAAATAGGACCCTCTAAGCGTGCAAATAAAAAGACTTAAAAGCAAATCCTTTGCTATTATCACTCCCTCTACCTTTGTAGGGTTTCTCTCTTCATCTTTGCTCTATAATATTTCTATTCTCTCTTCTTCTTGCTTACTTTGTGAGACTCTTTTTTCCTTTCTCCAGTCACCAAAAGTAGCGTTTAAGGTTCATTGTCTATTGTCTCTCAAACACTTAAAACCTAGCTACCTCACATAAGTGTATGCTAACTCAACCTATCTTCTCTTTTGTTCTTTTTTTTAAAGCTTTTTGTCTCTAACCTATGTTTTTGTTTCATTTTCCTAGGTTTAGTTTTTTATATTTGCTGAAGAATACATAAAACAAGGGCTGTTTTCATTTTGAGTTCATTGCAAAAGTGATGAATGAGATGTCAAGAAATGAGAGAGAATCTTCTGAGGAGAGAAAGCTTGAACTGAGGCTTGGTCCACCTGGTGTTGAAGACTGGCTTCACACCAACAACAAACAAAGACTCTCATTTGGTAACTACTTCTCTTCTTCAAACAATGGTTTTCAACATGTGAGAGGTAACAAAGAATCTTCATCATCACAAACCTGTTGTCCTAAGAGAGTAGAGTTACAGAATGGTGATAATAACAAAGTAACAGCTGTTTCCAACACCTCTCAGAAAAGGTACTATACCTTTTCTATATCTAAAGTTTTTTATTTTTATTTATTTTTAAGACAGAGGATATTCATTCACAGTGTCACTTTGTTTTTTTCTCCTACTATTGTGGTCCATGCAAGTTCTGTTCTGTTTCTTTCTACTAGTTTTTAATGTGTAAATAGATCTAGTGTTTCACTTTTTAGTGCAAGAGTTTAATACCATGTTTTTCCATTATTAATTACTACATGCCTTTTATAACATGCAAATCCCTCACCCACACACAAAATATATTGCCAAGTTTTTTAGCTATGATATCTCTTTGTACCATGTACTAGTAACTATTTTTGTTCTGTTATCCTTTCCTAGCCATGTTTGATTCAGAGATGTCTACATCTGATTTTGATGCTATCTGTTATTTATTATGTGACTTCTTTATCTATTTTTTCCTTGGGGTTTGGTTTGACATACTACCATGTGAATATCTGAATTTGTCTATCTATTTTAATATTAGTTTTTGTTTTCCCTTGGTCCCTCTTCATTTAAAAAAGTGTATATAAATATGTAGTTCTTGTTTTTAAATAAAATTGTTGGTTTAAATATGCATTTTGTTATCTTCAGTCCCTATAAAGTATACTTTTATTTTTAGTCCTTACAAAATTATAGGGACTGAATTGGTCCTTGTAATGAACAAAATATTTGATTTAAATCAAAAAAAATTTATGGTCCTTGTAAATCAAATATTTTGTTCATTACAAGGACCAGTTTTAATATGATTTTTTCTTTCACAAAAATTTAAACCAATAACCAGATTTAAAATAAGAAAATTAAAACAAAACAACAAACTAAATTAAGAAGTGGTATATTTGTTAGGAATAAAGATAAATAATAAATTTAGAGGGACCCTTAAAAAAATATTACCGGGATTAAAATTTAAACATGATATACTTGCCTAACTAACATTTTGTAAATTTCCCTTAAAAAAAACATATTGTAAATATGTAGGGGTACTACTACTATTTGATTTGGATGATTGATTGGATTTGGGATTTGAAGGGTTATGCTAATAGGATAAACAAAATTCTCTTTTTATCACAGACAGCATCTTTTTAATTTTTTTTAACTTTTAGCTTTGTTCCTACAAGTTTCACTGTTTATTATCATGCTTAACTTTGTAAATGGACCCCACCAAAAAAACAGAACTGCTCCTGGACCAGTAGTAGGTTGGCCACCAATTCGTTCATTCAGGAAGAATCTTGCAACTAGCAGCAGTTCTAAGCCATCACCACCAGAATCTCAGACTCAACAGCACATGCACAACAATGTTGCTGCTGGTAAAAAACCTATTGACAACAACTATGGTAAAGGTTTGTTTGTTAAGATCAACATGGATGGTGTTCCAATTGGTAGAAAAGTTGATCTCAATGCTTATCATAGCTATCAAAATCTTTCTTCAGCTGTGGATGAGCTCTTTAGAGGACTCCTTAAAGGTATTAATATATATTCAATGATAGTACTTATGTGGAC
>Ga0315913_1000262_pt1 | contig 41274 bp, 28 predicted proteins | sample MpolsnodulesMG_FD_207736 | JGI IMG/M metagenome (GOLD analysis project Ga0315913, IMG submission 207736) | Medicago polymorpha root nodule microbial communities from Los Angeles, California, United States - small nodules | ecosystem: Host-associated > Plants > Roots > Nodule | place: USA...
CTGATGGAAAATTTTATAGGGACTAAAAAGTGTGATTTTATTTTGTAGGGACTAAAAACAAAACTGTGAATATTTATAGGGACTAAAAACTTAATTAACCCATATTTTTATATTAATTTATTTTGAAATAAAAATATATATATATACACACACACATTTTGTACTGTCCTAAAGAAGGAAAAAAATTCAAAAGAAAATATGGATCTGAAAGTACAGTTCCAAAAATACATGTGGGATGTATGAAGAAAGTTGGTTCCTAATAATGAGTGTGAATTGACTGGTGACAAGTTTGGGAGCAACAATTTTGTCCCACAAAGCATAAACTTATTGGACTCATTCACTCAAGCATAAACTTTTTGTATTCAATAAACCTATAATTTCATATTCTCCAACAGGGTTGACTCTTATAAAACTCTTAGGCTCACCTGTCCTACTGTATATTTTTATCGTAGGGCTCTACCATTTTTCTTTTGTTAGCTTCCTCTTTTAAATATGCTACACATATCTATCGTACCATATCAAATAATACTATATGAACCAACCAAATGTTATATCAATTTAGAACAAAGATTGTACGTTGTATAACTATATTTATATGATAAGATCAGGAAAATTTGTTGTCTTATATTAAGATAATGCTATTTGGAAAAGAATCGTAAGATAATTGTATTTAGCAAACATCATGCGGTCCCCATGTTTCTCGAGTCAAATCAGTAACATAATGATAATGATATAGAATAGAATTAAAAACAAAATGAGAGGATGCAATCTAAAGATTAATTTTTTGAGTTGTGTAACCAATGATGCATTTGTCCATTCAATGCAATGTTATTTAATTATTAACCTTAGAATAAACAAATTGTAGTAACATTAACCGCAGTTGTCTTAGAGATTCTACTCAAACATAATGTAGGTTTCCTAGCTAGTAACATTTAAGTGCCAAAAAAAACCACCTCAGATATTCTAGAATTATACTAATGTTTGAATTTGATATCAATTTCGTTATATAAAAATAGTTCAGACTTAATTCAAGGATCAATGATTTTAACCTCTATTGTGACTCAAGTGTTTAATGAATTCCAGTTAAAGATGAATTGTACGGAAAAATTAGAGTTTGAGTCCTGACTAAAATAATCCTTGACCCGACTTTATTAATTTTTCAGGCGAACTTTGGATTATCAGAACCCCTTCCGCGGAAACCGGAGGATTTAGACCCAAAGAAAAACCCTCCAACAGTCCAACTGTTATTATTTTAGTGGATGGTGTGTAGTACTTCAAATATATATATTCCTTATATAACATAAAATAGGTAATGTTGTTCCATGGTGCATTTAAACCATACATGATTTGATAGCTTTGGCAATGAGCATCTAATTCTGTATTATTCCTTTGCTTTATCTCATGATTTAAAGATAGTGAAGTTAGCTTGCAATGCTAGGCTACTGCCAAGTGTTCCATCAACCTTCATTCTTATAGTTGCCTTCATTCTTTTGTTGCTTTGTAGGCAAGAAGAATATCTACCTCAAGTTTGCATAAAGGTTTGATTCTGGTTTTTCTACTTACCCTGCTAACTATTTTTATCTATCACTCTTTAATTCTCATTCATCTCTATTGTTGAATTTGCTTAAGTCAACTAGTTTCCAATTTAGGTAGCTGTTGTATTTTTGACATCTAAAAAATCAAAGCTCATTTCATTTGTAACTCTAGGGCCGGTTTGAATTGACTTATTTGAGTTTCTCTATTGGCATACACGTTTGTAAAACTGTTTGAATAAGCGTATGGAAACAACTTACTACATGTGCATAAACTACTCTCCAAGATAGCTGATAAAAACATCTCATAGCTTTTATGTAAACAGCTCATACATAAGCAGATATATGATAAACCCTTATGTCATAAGTACTTTATTAAGGTTTTATCCAAACGAGGCTTAATGGAATAGCTGAATGAGAGTTGCTAACTCAGACTAGTGAATTTTCTTCAGCAGCTGTTTCATTGTTGTTTTTCATCGAGAAAATGTTGGCCAGGGCTAGCTTGGATGAGGATATTGCTTCAACAGAGATGACAGGGTCAACAATTCATCATCCACCAGTTCCTGCAGGTGCTGAAAATGTTCAAGAAATGGCTGACATGCACCAGGATTCCAAGAATAACAAGGTGAAGGATCAAAGCAATAAGACAGTACCCTTTTACAAGCTTTTCACATTTGCAGACTCATGGGATTATTTGTTGATGTTCGTTGGGACTGTAAGTGGTGTTGCGAATGGAATCTCTATGCCTTTAATGACTATAATTATTGGAGATGCTATTAATGCTTTTGGAGGAAATGTTAGCACTAAACAAGTAGTTCATCAAGTTTCCAAGGTAACAACTATTCATTAAGAATCCATTGGTGAAATATTCTATAGGGAAGATGTGAAAATAGTGTTATATGGAATGGTTTCTTTTTGTTGAAGCATACATGTATAGAGTAATTTTTATTCTAAATTTATGTCATATCACATTCCAACTGTCTATATTCTGTTCGACCAGTGTCATTGATTCATTTGTGCAATAAGTATGTGCTTTGTTGGTATCTAATTCAACAAGAATCAACTTTAGTTTTGATGAGAACGATTTGGATTTCAAATTTTCCTATTTTCATTTCGTAATTTAACATGGTTCATTTCATGCTCCCAGGTGTCTGTCAAGTTTGCAATCATGGGTGCATGTGCCTTTTTTGCAGCATTTCTACGTAAGCATGCCGAACTTTCTAGATTAGTATAATTCAACTTAATATAACCATAAAATTTTAAATATAATTTAGATTAATATTAAAATAGCAAAGGTTCGTTATACATGAAATCTTGCAGAGGTGTTTTGTTGGATGATCACAGGGGAGAGACAAGCTGCAAGAATAAGGGCATTATACCTCAAAGCGATTTTAAGGCAAGATATCAGTTTCTTTGACAAGGAAACAAACAGTGGTGAGTTTATTGGAAGAATGTCAGGTGATACAGTTCTTATTCAAGAAGCCATGGGAGACAAGGTATGAATGCAGCATCATTTGATCTAACCATGATAACAAAATTCTAAGATAATAATAACTCATTCTTCCTTTTTTGGTGGATATGTTCTGCAGGTAGGAAAATTCATACAATACGTCTCATGTTTTTTAGGAGGTTTAGTTGTGGCATTCATCTTGGGTTGGCTTCTAACCCTTGTCCTTCTATCGTCTATTCCTCTTCTTGTCCTCTCTGGTTCCATAATGAGCTTTGCTTTCGCAATGATGGCATCCCGTGGACAAACAGCATATTCTGAAGCAGCAAGTATAGTAGAGCAGATAATCGGTTCAATTCGAACAGTATGTGTGCCAACTCCTTCCATAGAGAATATTTCCTTTTTTTTTCCTTTCCTTTTTCATGTTTCTAACTAAGGATACACGACGTAACTGCTCCAATGCGCGCAGGTTGCATCATTTACCGGCGAGAAACAAGCTATATCTCAATACAATCAATCCTTAACTAAAGCTTACAAAGTTGGAGTACAAGAGGGATTGGCTATTGGTTTAGGCCTTGGTTCGGTTCGTTTATTTGTTTACTGCAGTTATGCTTTGGCGGTATGGTTTGGAGGGAAGATGGTACTTGAGAAAGGTTATACAGGAGGTGAAGTCATAAGTGTATTTTTTGCAGTACTAACTGGTTCCTTGTAAGTCAAGTTAAGTTATTTTTTTGCAAGATTAGACTCTCATACATAAATCACTTTTTATGAGCTAATTTTATTTTCTAGGTCTCTAGGACAAGCAACTTCAAGCTTAACAGCATTTGCTGCTGGACAAGCTGCAGCTTTTAAGATGTTTAAAACAATCAAAAGAAAGCCGGAAATTGATGCTTATGACACAACCGGGCGAAAGCTTGATGACATTCAGGGAGACATAGAGCTTAGGGAGGTTTGCTTTAGTTATCCTACAAGACCAAATGAACTGATATTCAATGCATTTTCTCTTTCGATATCAAGTGGTACTACCGTGGCTTTGGTCGGGCAAAGTGGGAGTGGAAAATCAACAGTGATAAATTTGATAGAGAGATTTTATGATCCACAGGATGGTCAAATTCTCATTGACGGTATTGACCTCAGAGAATTTCAATTGAAATGGATCAGACAGAAAATAGGCCTAGTGAGTCAGGAACCAGTTCTCTTTACTTGTAGCATTAAAGAGAACATTGCCTATGGTAAGGATGCGGCAACCGATGAAGAAATCCTAGCTGCAGCAGAACTTGCTAATGCTGCTAACTTCATCGATAAATTTCCTCTTGTAAGCTCTCTTTTCTTGATTTATCCATCTTGTGAAAATTTCTACACTGTTCTGCTTTTTCACAATACTGGAGACTATTTTATAGTATATATTTTTTCATTAAATTTATATGTCCTTTTTACCTTACTAGTACTGGAAATTTATTGATTTAGGGACTTGAAACGATGGTCGGTGAGCATGGAGCACAACTCTCTGGAGGCCAAAAGCAAAGAATTGCTATAGCAAGAGCAATTCTGAAAGATCCAAGAATTCTACTCCTTGATGAAGCAACAAGTGCCCTTGATGCAGAATCTGAAAGAGTAGTACAAGAGACCCTGGACAGAATTATGATAAACCGAACAACCATCATCGTAGCTCACCGCCTAAGCACAATAAGGAACGCTGATATCATTGCTGTTATTCACGAAGGAAAAGTAGTAGAAAAAGGTACACATACATACATACATACATAAATACGTACATACATGCATGCATGCATCCATGCATACTAAGTATGTCGCAATGCAGCATTCATATACCTTCTACTAACTGATTATTAGGTACACATGCTGAGCTCACTAAAAATCCTGATGGAGCTTATAGTCAACTCATTAGATTGCAAGAAATTAAAAAGGATTCATCAGAACAGTTTGGTGCTAATGTCTCGGATAATCTAGAAAACTTTGTAGACTCTGGAAGAGAGACAAGCCAAAGGTCTTTAAGCTGCGGATCATCAGGGATTGGAAACAGTAGTCACAACTTATTCATAGCATCAAATTCTATGCCAGCCACACTAGTAGGAGGGTCTGAAGTTGTTCCTTCAGCAAAAGCAACATCAACTAAAACTCGAGATGTCCCATTTCTTCTCCTTGCTTATCTTAACAAGCCTGAAATCCCGGTGTTACTCATGGGGGCTCTGGCAGCAACAGTAAATGGTGCAATGTTACCTATTCTGGGCCTTCTAATCTCCAAAATGATAAATACATTTTTTGAGCCTGCAGATGAACTTCGTAAAGACTCAAAATTTTGGGCATTAATATTTGTTTCCCTTAGTGTGGCATCGTTCATTTTTCATCCGTTAAGGTCATACTTTTTTGCTGTAGCTGGTTCTAATTTGATAAAAAGAATCCGGTTAATGTGCTTCGAGAAAATAATTCACATGGAAGTAGGATGGTTTGATAAAGCTGAGAATTCAAGTGGTGCACTTGGTGCAAGGCTGTCAACTGATGCTGCTTCGATTCGAACTTTGGTTGGTGATGCACTCGGTTTGCTTGTTCAAGATATCTCTACAGTTATTACAGCCTTGGTAATCTCCTTTCAGGCAAATTGGCAGCTTTCTCTCATCATTCTTGTTTTGTTGCCTCTACTATTAGTAAATGGATATTTTCAAATCACGGCCATGCAAGGATTCAGCACAGACGCAAAGGTTTGTGGCTTACACAATGTGCTTCAATTGCGTCACAATGCATTTTTGTCTCTAAATTTATTTAGTACATATCTTGTTTCTATATGAAATTAGTATTAATCTTCATTTGACATGATGTTACTATGCTCTAAATATGTTTCACAGAAACTATACGAGGAAGCAAGTCAAGTAGCGAACGACGCAGTAGGGAATATCAGAACAGTTTCTGCTTTCTGTGCCGAAGAGAAGGTGATGGAATTATACCAAAAGAAATGTGTAGTACCATTCCAGACAGGAAAAAGGCAGGGTTTAGTCAGTGGAACTGGTTTTGGGTTAGCAATCTTCTTTCTGTTTTGTGTCTATGCAATCAGTTTTTATGCCGGTGCCCAACTTATTGAGAATGGCAAAACTTCGATGTCAGGAGTTTTTCAAGTAAGTTACAGTCCCAACTCGGAGGCCATTTCAGATATAGTGCTCTTTGGTTGAATTCTGAGCTCATCACATTGTTCTAGCATTAAACATTTAATTTATTTTCAGGTATTTTTCTCTCTCACAACGGCAGCTGTCGCATTATCTCAATCCGGCTTCATGGCTCCAGGAGCTAGTAAAGCCAAAAGTTCAGCTGCTTCAATATTTGCTATTCTTGATCAGAAATCAAAAATAGATACCAGTGATGAATCAGGAATGATACTGGAAGATGTGAAGGGAGAGATTGAGTTCCATCATGTCACTTTCAAGTATCCAACCAGACCTGATGTTCATATATTCAAAAATCTTTCCTTGACCATTCACTCAGGACAGGTAACTTAAAAAATTATATATTGGTTTAGTGCATAATTCTCACAAGAATTCACTATAAAAAAATCCATCTAGGTTTTTCTTAGAGAGAAGCTTAACGTTTGGTTGTTTCAATCAGACAGTTGCTCTAGTAGGTGAAAGTGGAAGTGGAAAATCAACAGTGATCTCATTGTTGCAAAGATTTTATGATCCAGATTCAGGTCAGATTAAACTGGATGGAACAGAAATCCAAAAGCTACATCTTAAATGGTTTAGGCAGCAAATGGGACTGGTAAGCCAAGAGCCTGTGTTGTTTAATGACACCGTCAGAGCTAACATTGCCTATGGAAAAGGTGGTAATGCAACTGAGGCTGAAGTTATAGCTGCAGCAGAACTAGCAAATGCTCATAACTTCATTAGTAGTTTGCAGCAGGTAAACTACAGAAATTTACGAAGCATTGACACGTACACAAACACTAAAACTGTTTATGGTTCGGTTAAGGAAGGAAACCGAACTGAACTTTTACTACTTCGGTAAGAATGAACCAAACCGTTAATGGTTCATCCAGGACCGAAACAAACTAGTATAAAGGTTTGGTGCACCAATTCAGTGGTTTCAAACCGAACGGAAAATATCTTTACAGAAAAAAGAACTGTACTTTTTTCGAACCGAACTAGTTCTTTGTGAATTTAATTGTACCGAATTGCTATTATTAATTGAGAATTAGGGCTGTTGAAAGAAACCAAAAAACAAAAACCAAATTCAATTTTATGACTGTTTAAAAAACCAAAAATCAAATCACTCATAAAAGAACCAAACTATGATGGATAGTTCATGAACTGAACCGAACTGAGTTCAGTCCAGTTCGTGAACTATCAGTCACAATTCGATTTTTTCGGTATGGTGGAGTTCACTTCGGTTTAACTGTTCGGTACTTTTTTTTTACAGTCCTAATGGACACAATGTTGACTCTAACACGAAGGCACTTGTAAGAAAATAAACGTGCAACCACGTGTGCCAGAATCATCGTGTTTAGACACTAGACATGTCTTCGATCTAAAGTGTCAGTACTACTTAGCACACAATACTCAATGAGCTGAACCCGTTCTTAAAACTTTTGCTACAAACATGTGAATTGCAATATTTCAAATAACTAGTTACCTGTGCTGTATGAATTATGAGGTTCTGAATTCTAGAAAAATAACATATGCAGGGGTATGATACAATAGTAGGAGTGCGAGGGATTCAACTTTCTGGAGGACAGAAGCAACGTGTGGCAATTGCAAGAGCCATAGTTAACAGTCCAAGAATATTACTACTAGATGAGGCCACAAGTGCACTTGATGCAGAGTCTGAAAAAGTGGTTCAAGATGCACTTGATAGAGTGAGGGTGGACAGAACCACCATTGTGGTGGCTCATAGATTATCTACAATAAAGGGTGCAAATTCAATTGCAGTTGTTAAAAATGGTGTGATTGAAGAGAAAGGAAAACATGACATATTGATCAACAAGGGTGGCACCTATGCTTCTTTAGTAGCATTGCACACAACTAGCACTGCTTCATCTTAAGACTCTTTCAACCTATTCATTCTATTTTTTGCATGGTTTCTTACTCTCTCTTTATATATGTGCATGCAGTTTGTTTAAATATTCTATAAGAGAAAAAAAAATCTTGATTTTCTTTCTTAAGACTCTTTCAACTTGTTCATCTTACATTTTTTTTCTTCGGCAATTTGTAATAAATATTTAGTAAAAATATAAACTAATTCTCGATCATGAAAGATAAACTTGTAAAACAATATATCAATTATCAACAAATTTAATATTACAATCAACTTTCTTAATTTTTTAGTCAAAGAGATCTTAGAGAGAGAGGTAATATAACTTTCTGGAATAAATTATTTTGAAGAAGTTTTTTTATATACACACATTCTGCTTCATCTAATATATAGAAGTATTTATATACATGCATATTACCTCTAGTACTATGGACACTATTGTATACATTTTATATATTTTTTGGTAAAATGCTTAAGTAATACATTTAACAATGAGTTGTGTCATTTTAACAACAAATTAGAGGGTTAACACAATTTAAGTAGCACAACTTCATCTTAAGACTCTTTCACATTGTTGTATCTATATATACTGTTACTTTTTTTTTGTCAAAAAAAATATCAATTAATTTAATAACTGTTTCATATTTTTAGGTAAAAATATAATTTTTCATATAGTACTTTTACTATATCTTTTGTTCTCCTTTTAATTCATTAAATTTGATAATTATTTAGCTTTGTTTATGTACATTTTCTACCCTTTTTTAAAAACTTTATCATCATCATTTTGTTTTCTAATTTTATTTTTTCACATTGTATTTTATTTTAAAAAAATCTAAAATTTAAATGTGATAATTGATTATTATTGACTATAAATAAAAGTAAGTAAAAGATAATCAATTACAAGATACAGGAGAACTTTAAGACCCTCAAAGGAACTCCCCTATTTATGGGTACCAAAAGTTGGATAGCTCAACTGATGAGCCTAAAAATTAAAGAAGCTGAGGTGATAAAAGTTCAGGGTGGTTCAAGTTGATGTAATGAGATAAATACTAACATAAAAATTAACATAATAATGTTTGTCATTAAAAAAAATGTTCAACCGGGTGTCACACACATATAGTTCATTTTATAATTTTTAAATATCAGTGTCTAATAATATCTAGAGTAAATTACACTCATCTTCCCTCAAAGATACTTGAATTACACACATCTCCCGTTTTATGTTAAAATATACACTTTCCCTCCCCTCTTATTAAAAAATTATTAGAAAATATTTCACTTTCCTCCCTTGAGAGAAGCTTATGTTAAAATAAAAAGTTATTAGAAAATATTTCACTCTCCTCCATTGAGGGAATAAATAAATATTTAGTAAAAATATAAACTAATTCCCCATCATGAAAGATTTTAACCATCCTAACACTTGAGGTCATTGTTTGATGTTTCTGTCATGTCCTGGTAAAAAAATCCAATTTTTAAACTAGTTTGTTTTTTGACGGATCAATTTGTAAACTAATTGATGGGTTTGCTTGGAAACTTGTCTGAAAAATCATAAAAATAATCATGGATTATTAACCCACTACAATGATATAATCTAATTCGTGTTTTTCTAATTCGAATTATATAAAACAAATATCGAAAGTATGTTGGGAATAACCTGTGTATTGACAGTTGATCCATACATCACATTTTAGACATCCACTACAATGATTTGAGTTGACATACACTTTGAGTGAATTTATTAGGTTAGGTTTATGTCCCCTAATTTTTTTTTACTTTTTTTAATAATATATATGAACATCCGACTGAAATCTGCCAGACATCCAAACACCGTTGGAATATCTTCTATTCATTTTTTTTATGTCATTGTGCTCTTGATTTATCTATATCTATATTATATAAGGTTAAATAAGTTTTTGACCCCTATAAAATTAGGAATTTTTAAGTTTTGTCCTTACTTATTTTTAATGGTTTTTTTTAGTCCCTACAAAAAAATTACTTATAAGTTTAGTCCCTGCTAAAACAAAGTTTGTTTAATTATCCTTAAACACTTAAATATTTTAACGATTTTTTTGAGACATGTTTAGAACACTATGAAAGCTTCATTTACTAAAATTTAGAATTTTTTAACATGAAATGAATTAAATGTGATTTTTTTAAAACGACAAAAGTTAAAGGTAAAAGTAACAAAATATGGACGTAGATATCAAATTTTGCTATAATTTTTTTTTGGAGGAACTTTTGGTAATGTTCTTAACACGTCTGCAAAAAAATCGTTCAAAAACTTAAAAGTTTAAGCATAAATTAAACAAATTTGAATTGAGTAGGGACTAATAGTGAGCGTAGAAATTTTTTGTAGGGACTAAAATAACTATTAAAATTAAGTAAGTATTAAACTTAAAAGATCTCAATTTTATAAGGACCAAAGACATATTTAACCCTATTATATATAAAGAAAACTATCCCTTTCAGCAATTTTGGGTTGTATTTTTCTTTCTAAAAATACCCTTAATTTTCAATACAAATAATACATGTAACAAATAGATAAGAATAAATTTAAATATTAAAACAAATGTAAAAAAAAAATCCTTCAAAAAAAACAAATGTAAAAAACGTGAGCAAAAAATAATGTTAAAGATTGGACTTTAAATCCTCTAAAAAAAATATTAGTAACAAACATGAGCGAAAAATAATATTAAAGATTGGACTTTAAATCCTCTAAGAAAAATATTAATAACAAACGTGAGCAAAAAATAATGTTAAAGAATGGACTTTAAATCCTCTAAAAAAAGTTAGGACTCAAAATATTTTAGAAAAAGATTTGTTAGGACTATATTAAATCTATACTATATATAAAGAAAACAACTCATTTCAGCTCTTTTGGGCTGACTATTTCTTTCTAAATTTTCAATACAAATAACATATGTAACAAATAAGTAACAATAAATTTAAATATTAGAAAAATGTAACAAACACGATATGAATATATATGTATCTGGATTTTTTTTCTTTATCGTTTAAAAAGTGTAACAAATTAGATAAATATATTTATACTTACTTTTTCATTATTTCAACTATACCCTTAAATAACTTTTTCTACAATAAAGATTGTTGCTGGTGTTGTTAAAAAAATATATTTAGTTTATATTTTTTTTATATTGTTGATTCATTGAAATAAATAATGATGGTTAGTTTGGTTTGTTAGAACTTGAATGAGACAAGCATTTATATTTTTAGTTTTAATCAAAATCAAAATTTCGTTTAAAAAAACACCGTTGATAATTTTTCAAATGTTTGCGTAATAAAAAGAGAAAAAAAGAAGAACATGTAACCGTTTTTTCGCGCCTAAATTATTTAACTGGGTGATGGACCGGTACATCATACATGCTTTATAACGTCCACATCCTGAAGAGCGATTAGCGATTACAACCAAAGTGAATCGCGTTTCCACACAAACAGGTAGCATCTGTAGGGTCTCTCTGTTGGGGTTTTTACATGTCATCCCACATATTCTCTGCTCTCCCACCGCCAGTGCCACCAGGAAAACCACCGGACGGAACCGGAGCGAATGGTCTACAAGATGAAAACAAGCTTTCCTTTAGAGATAAACTCATATTGATGATACGATCTTGGATGGAGGCTCTGGTCATTAAGCTTTTGGATAAAAAATTAGGCTACAAAATGTTGAAGAACAATGGCTTTTATATATATGGTGAAGTTTGACATTGATCACTACCTTGCTGTTGCTAAATGGAGCCCGGAGTTTGTATCATCCACTGCTAAGATTGAAAAGACGATGGTTTGGGTTGGTTTCCCAGGCATGAGCTTGATTTACTATGATGAAAGTAGATCAACCGGTAGGCACACTGTCAGTGGAACGAGGAAGGTTTGCTCGTGTTTGTGTTGAAATTTGTGTTCGAGGTACATGGTACATCTGATTTGTAGTGGTTGTGGGTGTTATGGACATGTTACTCGTAATTGCACCCAAAATGCAGCTGCAAGCGCTATGGTACAACAAGATCACAGTAATGAAACGGCTGTCAATGAGTCAACTAATCTTTCTAAATCCTTGGAGAATAATATCTCACAGGACCTACAATTTGGTGAAGAAACACATGGTGGGTGATTGGTTGGTAGTTAATGATAGGAGGAGAAACAATAGGAAACAAGTTAATGCTAATCATGGAAAGGACCAATTGACCTTTCATGTAGGGTCAAATAGTTCAAGTCAGAAGCATATACCATGGGATAAGGAAAAATAGAAAAGAAAGATACGTGAAGACCCCATAAAGAACCTCAATGAAGTTTCTCCTTCTATGACTCACAACAATGGGAAAAAGGTTATGGAGGAACAAGTGATTGTTTCAAAGAATAATGGGCCCATGAAGAACACTCTTAGTGCATCTATGCAAAAGGATGTCCAAATACATGGCATAGAGGATACTACAAAGTCCATGGTTTATATGCATCAGGTGCAGGGACACAAGAATAAATTAAATGTTGCTAATGCCGAAGATATTCCACCTGATAAAAACATCATTGGGTCTAGAACATCAACAATTAATGGGTCTATTCTAAACCATGAAATTCCTTGTGCTATGATACTTGGTGAGGAAAAGCATGCACCCCCATACAAGGATAACGGGTCTATGGAAACAACGTAGCTTCCAGGTTTACTGCCCTCTAAATCTTAATTTGTTTTATGATGAATGCTTTCAATGATTTAAGTATCCTTAGTTGGAATATTACAGGTGTAGTTAGTTCTGAAGGGAAACGACAAACTCGTGTCCTTATTCATCGTTATAACCCGATGTTAATAGTTCTTATGGAAACCCACTGCCAATTTGCTAGAGTTGCTAATTTCTGGCAAGGCTTGGGGTATGTGAAATGTGCCATCTCTGAGGCAACGGGGCATGCTGGAGGTATATGGATCCTAAAATCAATTAATTGTAACTATGTCATTGATATTGTGGAAACTTACTTCCAAGCTGTGACTGTTTCTTTAAAGAGTGATGACAAGATGTGGTTTTTTACAGGAGTTTATGCTAGTCCTCGAATTACCAACAGAGATAATCTTTGGGGATACCTAAAAAATATTCGCCCTCACCTCTCTAGTCCTTGGTTACTTATGGGCGACTTTAATGAGATCATGTTTCCCTTAGAAGTGAAAGGAGGGGAATTTCTTATATCTGCAGCTAGAAAATTTGTTGATACTATTGATACTTGTTATTTGATTGACCTTGGTGCGACAGAAAGTCAATATACATGGTATAGAAAGGAAGGTGGTCTTCACAAAATTGCTAAACGACTTGATAGAGCTTTAGGGGATTCTGATTGGCGTAGATTATTTCCCGAAGCTTATGTGGAGAACTTGGCTAGGTGTTACTCTGATCACAGGCCGTTATTGTTGAGAAGAAGTGGTTTTGTTCCAAATAGACAAGCCCGTCCATTCCGTTTTCAAGACGCATGGCTTACTCATGAAGATTTTGACAACATCGTTAAGACAGCCTGGGATCGTAATCATGCTGATATAACAACCCGCCTCAACAAGGTTCGTAAAGAAGCTTTGGTGTTTAATGATGAAGTATTTGGTAATATCTTTAGAAGAAAAAAGGACCTTGAGTTCCAGATTTGTAAAATTCAGAAACGACTGGAAGTAGTAGATTCTGTTTGGCTTAACCTTCGAGAACGCGAGCTCCAAAAACAATATAGAGAAGTTCTCCAACAATAGGAGCTTCTTTGGTTCCAAAAGTCTAGAGAGAAGTGGGTAAAATTTGGAGATAGGAATAATAACTTCTTCCATACTCAAACTATAGTACGCAGGAAACGCAATAAAATTCATGGTCTCCATCTGGATGATGGTACATGGTGTACTGATGATACTCAACTGCAAAAAACAGCAATCTCTTTCTACCAAAATCTTTTTCAGGAAGATCGTATTGTGAATCCCCATAGTTTGCGTGTCCCTTTAATCCCTAACTTATGTGCACTTGGTACCCGTAGTTTGAGCTCTCCGGTCTTGAAAGAGGAGGTTAAAGATGCTTTATTTTTCATGCAATCGTACAAAGCACCGGGCCCCGATGGTTTTCAACCCCTTTTCTTCAAGCATTTTTGGGAAAAGACGGGTGAATCTCTTTAGGAACTTGTGGATATTTCTTTTCGACGTGGCTTCATAGATGAAGCTATTGCAGAAACACTTTTGGTATTGATTCCGAAAGAGAATAATCCAACTCACCTCAAGAATTTCAGACCCATAAGTTTGTGTAATGTGATTTTCAAAGTAATCACCAAAGTCTTAGTGAACTGCATACGTCCCTTCCTTGATGAACTTGTTAGTCCTTTTCAAAGCAGCTTTATCCCTAGAAGAGGCACAACAGACAATGCTATTATTGCTCAGGAAGTTGTTCACTACATGCACACATCTAGGTCCCAAAAAGGTACATTAGCTCTAAAAATAGACCTTGAGAAAGCTTATGATAGACTAGATTGGTCCTTTCTGGAGCTAACATTACATGACTTTGGTTTCCCCCATCATATTATTGGCTTAATCATGAGTTGTGTTAAAGCCAGCGATTTGGCTATTCTTTGGTATGGTGCCAAGACGAACAAATTCAAGCCCACCAGACGAACAAATAAGGGAGATCCACTCTCTCCTTATTTGTTTGTCCTCTGTATCGAAAAGTTAGCTATGCATATTCAAGGAAAAGTGGAGGATGGAAGTTGGCGGCCTATCCATATCTCAAAGGATGGCCCGGGTCTTTCCCATCTCCTTTTTGCTGATGATGTTCTCTTATTTTGTGAAGCTAATACACAGCAGGTACAAGTGGTTATGGATACACTCAATGAGTTTTGTTCTGCTTCGGGTTTGAAAGTTAATGTCACAAAATCAAAATCAATGTGTTCCAAGAGGGTGCCAGAGAGGACTAAAAGAGATATCCAGGGTATCTCGTCGATCCGTTTGGTTTCTAACTTAGGCCATTACTTAGGTTTTCCTTTAGTTCAAGGGAGAGTGACAAATGAAACATACAAGCATATTATTGAGAAAATGCACCATAGGTTGGCTACTTGGAAAGGTAAGCTATTGAATAAAGCAGGCAGAGTTTGCTTAGCAAAATCAGTCACAACCTCTATGCCAGTGTATTCTATGCAAATTAATCTTCTCCCAAAGGAATTGTGTGATGGTATTGATAAGATTACTAAAAGCTCCATCTGGGGAGGAAATGGAGTAACAAGAAAGTGGAACATGGTTAAATGGACCATAGTTACTTCTCCTAGAAAGTTTGGCGTGTTAGCTATTAGAGATGCTAGAAACACAAATTTAGCATTGCTTGGAAAATTGGTGTGGAGCTTGTTATATGATAAGAACAAACTCTGGGTGCGTTTGTTGAGTGCAAAATATATTAAGAATGGTTCTTTATGGAGCAGTGAAGCAACGAGAAGCCCTTCTCTGGTTTGGAGAAGTATATTGGAGGCAGATAAAAATCTTATAGACGGTTTTAGTTACCGTATTTGTGACGAAAATTCTTCATTTTGGTTTTCTGATTGGACTAAGATGGGGAGATTGTGTCACAAAGTTGATTTTGTCAACATCTCAGATACTCATCTAACGCCTAGGGCGGTTGGTTCAAATGGTTGTTGGAATTGGAATGCTTTAATGACCAATGTTCCTTCTGATATTGTTCAACTTGTTGACCAACACCCTCCTCCTGTTACTTATAGTGAAGAGAAACATGATATGTGGATATGGAATGACTCCAAGACAAGGGTTTACACTTGTAAATCTGGCTATGATTGGTTGTTAGCTTGCAATAGAACTTGGAACATGACAAATGATTGGAATTGGGTTTGGAGAATTAAGGCGTCTGCGAAAATACAACACTTTGTTTGGCTCTGCCTCCATGAGGCACTTCCTGTCAACAATGTTCGAAGAAGGTGCAATCTCACGGATAATTCTTTATGTGGTAGTTGCTTTCTAACTAATGAAGATGTACTACATTGTTTAAGGGATTGTCACTATGCGCGAGAGATATGGAAAGCTATTCCTATAAGCTATACTCAACACTTCTTCTCAACATCGATGACTAAAGATTGGATCAAGGAAGGTCTTCAATCTCAACCTCCTCAAGTCTTTATGTCTGCCTTGTGGTGGGTGTGGAGATGGAGAAATCACAGGATCCTAGGGGGCAATCAATGGAAGAAGTATGATGTACTTTGATACATTCATACGTTGCACAAGGACATAGATCATTATCTGCTTGACAAAGGAACAAATGCAAAGATTAGAAAGGAGGTGCGATGGGAACCTCCACAACCAGGTCTTTTGAAATTGAATGTTGATGGAAGTTGCAACTCTCGTAGAGGGATTGGTGCTGGTGGGCTTATTCAGGACGGTAAAGGTAATTGGCTTGTTGGGTTCTCCTCCAATGATGGTCAAGGTGATGTGTTAATTGCTGAGCTTTTTGCAATTTATCATGGTATCATTCTTCTGCTTCAACATGAGTATTCAAAAGCAATCATAGAATCAGATAGCCTAGAGGCTATTCAGTTGTTGACTCGAAGAAATGAGTTGGAGATTCATGAATATAGTTCGTTACTCTTCAGGATTACCAGTTTGATCGATCATGCTCCAGATTTGGTCTTGCATCATATATTTTGAGAAGCTAATCTCAGTGCTGATTGGTTAGCAAAATACGGAAATTCTTCCACTATGGGTGTCACTACTTGGTCCTCTCCGCCTTCTGGGCTCTTTGTTCAGCTGTCTAGGGATACCCTAGACACTTGGTGTTTCTTTTTGCTTTTTGCTTTTTTTTTTTTTCTATTTCTTTTTAATTCGCCAAAAAAATAATACATGCTTTATAGCGTCCGGCCCAAAAGAATACACAATTAGCGACCTAAAGGAATCTATAAATACAAAATTTGCGACCTAAGTTCTCAATTAATTTTAATTCTTATTCTTTCTTCCACAGCCGCTTTCATCTCTGTTTCGCAGTTTGCATAGGTTCTGATTCTGCAATCTCTCTGCCACGCCGCAACGTCTTTCACCTTCGCATCAACAGGTTTTGTCGATTGATCCTTTTATTTCGCGTTTTTTTTTTTATTTTCTTTTCTTTCAGAATTATTACTGATTACTTATGAATCACAGTTTTAACATTGAATTGAATTAATTTTTACGATTACCGTGAATCACAATTGCAACCTCTACATTGAATTTAGTTATTTTCTTAAATTATTATTATTGTCAATGACTATATGTCAGTTTCTCTATCTTGTGCATCATTGATTCCATTTTGAGTTGCAATTGCCTTACATCACAGCTTCCCTTTATACCCTTGTTATCGATAGTCTAGTTTGCATGATCTTGTGAACATGCTAATCTATGAGCGGGGGAGGAAAATATAATTATACTTTCACTTATTGGATTCAAATGCTTTCAAAAGATGAATCAAAAAAGAATCATACCATTTTCAATATAATTAACAATATTGATTAGTTGTACTAATTTAATTTTCAACAATATTAACATATAAAACTCACATATTTCGCGATAGGAGAATTTTTGAGTGAGAATTATACCCATTTTTTCTCACTAAAATGACTTTAGCGTGAGAATTAGGGTTCCCCAAGAACATACAAGAACATTAGAAGAGTTATGAGCGATCAATTGCCAATGTTTACGTGAATCACCGTCGTGTCGCTTAAAATCAATCTGTGAAATATGAAGAGAAAATGTGCTGCTAACATGTGGTATGTTGCGCACGATGAGGATGATACCCACAATGAAAAGAACAAGTCGGCGTTAAGTTTCAAGATTTCAAAAAATAAGATTTTTCAAACATCTCAATATTACAGAGAACCGCCTCTGATAACGATATTGAAGAGAAGAAGTTTAATGAATGTGAAACTTAATTCGGGTCAATACCAAATGATGCTTTTGAATATGAAACCATTTAGCGTCTCTTTTTTGTTTATATTTTTTTTATTAAAAATGATATTATGATTTTTGTGTGGTATACCTTGATGTCGTTAAGTAATTTGCCTTATTGGTAATTTTTTTAATTATAATATCACGTGTATTATTGCGCAGTTTACTAAATACATATAATAAAACTGCTTAATAATCCATAAAGATATTATAACTAAAAAAATCTCAGTAAGGAAAATTACATGACAACATCAAGGGTATCATACACAAAATTCATACTATCATTTCTCATACAATAAACATAAACAAAATAGAGACGCTAATTGGTTTCATCTTCAAAACCATCACTTGGAAGCTCGTTCAAATCAAAATTCATAACAACTATTGACCCTAATTCAGTTTCACTTTCGTTAATCTTCTTCTCTTCAATATCGTTATTAGAGGAGTCATGTTCCTTGCAATCTTGTGATGTTTGAAAAATCTTGTCTTTAGGGATCTTGAACCTCAACATCCGTTGTGGCGGTTAAATGCAAAAGCTTTCTTGCAATATGATTGTGAGAAGATGAAGGAAGGAAGTGTGCTGCTAACAAGTGGTCATGTTATGAGTGATGATGAATCATAGAAGGATGATAGCCACAATGAAAAGAACAAGTATGTGTTGAGTTTCAAGATTTTTAAAGATAAGATTTTTCAAACATCTCAAGATTGCAAGGAACCGCCTCTAGTAACGATATTGAAGAGAAGAAGATTAATGAAGAAGGTGAAACTTAATTCAGGTCAATACATGTTATGAATTTTGATTTTAATGAGCTTCCAATGATGCTTTTGAATATGAAACCATTTAGCGCCTTTTTTTTGTTTATATTTTTTTTATTAGGAATGATATAATGATTTTTGTGTGGGATACCCTTGATGTTGTTATGTAATTTGTCTTATTGGTAAATTTTTTAATTATAATATCACATGTATTATTGAGCGGTTTACAAAATACATATGATAAGATTGCTTAATAATCCATAAAGATATTATAACTAAAAAAATTCTTAATAAGGAAATTTACATGACAACATCAAGGGTATCCCACACAAAAATCATATTATCATTTCTCATACAATAAACATAAACAAAAAAGAGACACTAATTGGTTTCATCTTCAAAACCATCACTTGGAAGCTCATTCAAATCAAAATTCATAACAACTATTGACCCTAATTCAGTTTCACTTTCGTTAATCTTCTTCTTTTCAATATCGTTATTAGAGGAATCATGTTCTTTGCAATCTTGTGATGTTTGAAAAATCTTGTCTTTAGGAATCTTTAACCTCAACACCAACTTCTTCATTTCATTGTGTCTATTATTCGTTAATGATTCATCAAAATCACTTATAACGTGATCAATTTTTAGCAACACAACTTGTTCTTTAACCTTTTCATTATCATCCATGATATTGCAAGAAAGTTTTTGCCTTTTACTATCATGATTGTGATTCACATCAAAATTGGTAGTTGTTTCCTCGTAACCCCATAAGACGAGTTGAACCGTGTTTGATCATCAATAATAACTCTTGTTCTTGTATGTTATTCGGAGAATCTCACTCTAAAGCCTTTTTCTGAACAAAACAAAAAAAATGGACTAATTCTCACTAACAAATTCTCCTCTTGATAGAGCATGATTAGAATGGTATAATTTCTAGTCACTTAATTTGTAGCTAGGTTTTATCATGTTAATTCATGTAAAATGTTAGAAAATTTAGACATAATTATTTGATAATATTTTCCTCTGGATATGTCATGAACCCCTTGATTGAGAATGTGTTTCACTTAGAATTCGAAGTACTCTACCTACACGAATGATATCTTCCAAACCTAATAAATTAATGCATAATTGTGACAACTGAATTTTTTATAACTTTTAAATGTTGAATAAAGATCAAATCACTCATAGATTTAGCTGTATTTTAGGCATTCAACAAAATCTCTAAAATAGTAGTCTTCCTATCATGTTCAATCAAATTTCACATGTTATTCTCCTGGTAATATCATTGTAACATGATAAAAATCGTCAGCGTTATTGACTTGGTTGGGTTGCATCATCTAATTTTGATACATGTTGTCAAACTAGTGGCTACAAGGGAAGCCCTCATGTAAGTCAAGTTAGGAGGACTGTAAGGAAAATGGGACTTCAATAAGGCAAATTAATTTTCCTTACACTTACAAAATACATTTTTTAAGTCAATCATGTACTCTTGGAATCGAACCGAAGTTCCCATTTTTGTGATTCTTCAACATTTTTTGTTCTTCCTATGTGTAGTATTTTTCCCATTGATCCTGCTGTGTTCTTTGTAGTGGTGATATTAATCCACCCATAATTGACTGCACATGAGATTTGATGTTTTAATTTATATTAAGAAAACTTATCTTTGTTAAGGATTTTATTGTTGTTTGTTTTAGACGTTGGGATTTTAATGTATATGTCATGGATTTTTGTGTATTTGTTATGTGTTTTATTTTACAAATTATAACCATGTATCAGTTATCTATGAAGTTTAGCATTATATTTATTATTAACTGGTTCAACCGACAGTTGGACCATGACTTGGGGTCTCGCCAGTTCAACTTAAGGTCTGGTTTTAAAACATTGACTTTAGGTTTTAGATAGTAGTTTAGAGAGTAACTTTGACATGTGTTTAGATGTTTTCATTTTGTGTTTTAGACAGTAGTTTAGAGGGTAACTTTGACCTGTATTTAGATGTTTTCATTTTGCAATTCTGAACTAGTAAACATATCATATGCACATCTCAGCTTTAAGCATGGATCCTGAAGCTGCAAGAAGTGCACGAGAATCTTTGGACCTGGCATTTCACATGTCCAATATACTCGACACGGGTTTAGACCGTCATGCACTGTCTATTCTCATTGCCCTCTGTGATCTTGGGGTCAATCCTGAAGCACTTGCTGCTATTGTCAAGGAACTTAGAAAGGAGAGGCTCCCACTGTCATCATTGCATCCTGCACCTCCTAAATCATGAACGTATTTTGTTATATCTCTCTCCAATGTTGTTTTGTGGATGGTATTTTTTATGTTTATATTTGAATTGTTGTATGCATATGGAGAGGCTGGTGTATCAAGAAATGCTGGTTAAATTTTTGGAGCATTATAGACAAAAAATACGATGGAAGAATAGTTTAGGTGTATTAGATTTTGTCCTGATTGAAGTATTAGTTGTGTTTTGTTCTTTTTGTTAATTTTTCCAATTGACAGAAACGCTTACAAAAGCTATTGTCTGAATTTCTTGTAAGATTGATACATCTTGGAAGCAATGTGTATTTTAGCAAGGTTTCCTAGTAATAGTACCTGACTAATGTCTATATATATTTTCTTATTACATTTATGAAACAAGGAAGGCTTTACTTTCTTATTTCATGTGACGTATATACAGATCAAATATTGTATTTATCTGTCACATTCAAAGATATTTCGTTTCTTTCATTTTTGGTAGCTACATTTCTAAAAGATGGGTCGCTTGTTTTCTATTTCACAAGTTCTTTTCTCTTTCATTTTGTTTTGGTCACTATTTGTAAACTTAAATCAGGCTTTATGAGACTTGCCTAACCTTTGGTAGTTTGGTTTTAACTTGGTTTATTCAGTACATGTTCTGTTTCTTAGGATTTTTATACGTTGTTTCCATGCCTATTGCCTTGGTGTAGAAATCGTAATCTGCATCTTTTACTTCATATAGAAAGTACATTTCATCAACTTGTGAGGGCTCTAATGTATTTATGTTGAATGTTGGTGATGACCGGTATAACTTCATGAATAGTAAGAAGATTAGGTCCTGTGAGCGAATTTTTCAAATGCATCTGTTGTAACTCCATGAGTTTTTCTTCAATTCTTTTTCTAATGGATATGTTACTTGGTCTAAGGATAAGCTGCCAAAAATTTCTTAAAAATGCAGTTTTGATGACGGATACCTTTAAACACTATAAATATGGACATCTCTTGACAGATATTTGAATCGCAGTTCAAAATATTGTGGTAGTTAACCCTAAACATCAAATATTCATTCATCCATAAACTCTAGCAAATTCATATACTCATTTGTAATCCAACTCTTCGAATCATCACTAATTCAATATAGGATGATTTTCACAACCCTTTTGGCCATTTTTGTGACTGTTGTTTAAAGTTGCTTATGGCAATCTCATGTCATTGCCCAATTCTGTACGCATCAAAAAGATTTTATGGAGAAGCGGGTAACACTTTGGTGTCATTGGTTTTTGGTGTCATTGGTATTTCTCTCTTAACCACTCATTCTCTCATCTAAATAGTTTATTTTAATAATTCACTTATCATTCTCTCTCATCTAAAATGAATCAATGTCACCAATGACACCAAAGGTCTATGGCATCCAAGTATTCCCCATGGAGAAGCAAGGTGTGTAGCCTTAAACCACGTTGTCTAACAGGCAACCTTAATGAAATCTCCACCATTGTTTTCAAAGCTACTTTACAAGACATGAAAACAATCAACCAAGACATTGTTGGTCGTCTTTTGCCTCGTTTTGTAGCTTGTTCCTGCCAATATGGTATGAAAAATAATAAAAAGTTTCTTAAAATCTTTTGCCAAAGACTTTTTAGTTTGGTTCATTGTAGAAACTACTAGAAATCAATAAAAAAATTATAAGAAAAGAAACTAAACATTTTTTGGGGTAGAAAGCATAATAATGTTCCATAGTAATGAATGTGTGGCTCGCATAGGACAATATTGGTTCACGTTGAAATCCATATAAAACTCGTTCCTTCACTCATAGTCTGCAGGTTGTTTCGGTAGGAAACCACTGTAATTAGGGCATTTATAACCTTAGTGGCTAGAGTAACTTCGCAAACTTTAAATTAGTGGACCGACCGTAGGATTAATTTTTGAAATAATTAAAATATGAAAGAAAAATAGCTAATCTTTTTAAGGAAAAAATAACTAATTTTTATTTTTGAAATAATTAAATGATAATGAATATGTCTAAATAAATTTTATTTAAAGTTGGGACTACATAAGTATTTCTCTATTAACCAGGTAAAACAGTACTTAACGGTGACATTTGAGAACCCATTAAGGTTGGTTGCTCGGAATATGCAACACTCCATACATGACAAAAAGAAATTGCAACATGGTCCTTTTATTGTTTGTTTATGTGTTATTTATGTGTCTAGATGCAAATACCATTTAATTGCTTTTAGTAAATTACAAGCAAACCAGCAATATTTGGTTATTTGAGTGGTAAGAGATTCAGACATTAAACAAGTGATCAGAGGGTTGATCTCCAACTCTTGTATATAGGTAAAATCTAGTTTAGATGATAGAGTTTTCTTATGTGTCAAACAATGAAGTTTTCTTATGTATCCAACATGTTGTTAAGATGATTAATCACTATTAAACGGTGATAATTACTTCTTAGTTAGAGGTTATACATGATCCATATCCCAACACCACAACACAAATCTGTTCACAATTTCATAACCACTCTTTTAGGATGTGTCAAGGATCCCACTATAAGATATTGTGTTTGTTGTTATCAGGAAACCAAGTGTATTTTACTCTTTCTTTATCATTATTGTGGGATTAGTGGTGTAAAGTGTCTAAACACCTGAAGCTTATCATGATTCATTCCTCAAACTTGCTTATCGCTATCCCTTCCTTAAAGCTGCAGCCAACAATTCTTTACTTAAATCTTTGTGTGATTAAACAAATACTACCAATTACTGGACAGTTATTTTATTTTATTTTAAATACCAACTTCCTATCTTCATCTTATTACTACACCTTTTTATACGAGGATATAGCACATGAGCTGGCTAGGCTTACGTTCAAAACCCAAATTATGTCTGAGTTGGGAGGAAGCTCCTTAATATATTTTGTAATCCATTTTTAATTGGGCAAATGAGTCCCATTATGAGAATTTTTCAAAATAAAAAAGTTCACCATTTTTTACAAGCTTAAAGAGAGAATAATCATTTTGATCTTTAAACATTCTATGAATAGTCACAATAGTCTCAATGTATCGAAATTCTAAAATAATCTTTAATTGTGCATTTTGTTAATCAATATAGTCTCTCACGTTAAAATGTTCTTTTAATACTATTATATTAATCTTTCATTATACTTATTTATTGTCATATCAATCTTTAAAGTATTTACTTATTGTCATATTAATCCTTATAAGAAAAGAGTTATCGTAAACATTGAGGAACTATTTTAACTTCAATAACTATTTTGACTAACAGAGTACACAATCAAGAACAATTTTGAAATTTCGATACATTGAGGGACTATTGTAACTACTCGTTACATATTCAGAGACAAATGACTATTACCCAAAAAAAATACATTGGTTATTATAAGATTATTTTAATATTTAATTTTTGTGAATATTTTTTTTGTAAATATTTAGGGAAAGAGAAAAAAAGGGTTGAAATGGGAGACATCACTAAAAAGTGATCATATAGATTTTTTTTAAGATTAGTTGTGGACAAATTTATGAATACTTTGAAGTTAGTACCAGTAAAATGATCAAAAAATTGTAAAAAATAATAGATATTTGCTTTTTAAAATAAAAAAAAAGTCGATAAAAACATGTCCTACCAATATTATTGATCATCAAATCAACCACTTCCCTAAATTAGCATCAAAATGATAACCAAAAATGCTCGAATCACTTGATCGGGTCAACTGCTTAGCTTCAAATCCACAATTTACATGAAAGAAACAAAAAAAACGCAGGGCCCATCTTTATCTTTATGTCAAAATCATATCTTAGCTCGCTTAATTTCCAAATAAAGTACATTTTCATCAACTCATTTTATAAAACTAGAAAACTTTCGAACCATCACAGTTGGCATAGCATTTGCCATGCGTCTATGTTGTTCACATCTTATATCAAAAAGTTTAAAGGCCTATGCTAGCTTATGGTTGACATACCGACATGATGAATTGATGATGAAATATAAGCTTCTAACAAAACAGGTAAATGTATTCCTCAAGTAATAAGAATGATTAACAAAGAAGAGTGCAGAGTGAAAAATACCGTATAAGGTAATGACTTTTCAAATGAGGAACCATAATTCCTAACCCAAGTACAAAATTTGATGCCTATTTTTAGCTAGTAGGGATCCGTATAAAAATGATGCAGATAGCTGCTGCTCCAACATGACAGTAGTAAAACATGAGTAGTTTTTTTTTTGTTTTTTGTTATTACTTCTTCTAATATGCAAACGTTAATCGTTAGTATGTTATGTTAGTAGCTAGAGTCCGAACCCTAAACTTTTTTCTCAAACTTTCTCTCGTGTCCCAGCTCAACCACTTGAACTATGCCGTAGAGACTAATTTTTGTTATTGTATTTACAGCGGGAAGAAAAGATAAATGAGCTTATCAAAGTGTTGCTTGTTTAGTCAATTAGGAGATTATACGTCATTAGGAAGTCACTCATTTGACGCAATCATACAATTCAGACCATTGATCAATGTTAGACGATCATGTTCGGACTTAAATAAATCAAGATTCGAAATACACAAAATGAGAACGTGGGTCATCTAATTTTAATTCGACGGCCTAGATAGGCAACCATACAATCTGTGAATGCAAGAAATTCAAATCCGCCAATTACCTGTTGGAAAGGGACACAAACAAAATTTGGATCCAAAGGTATACTGTTAGAAGTTTGTTAAAAAGGTAATTAAAAACTAGTTTGATAAAATAGTTTGAAAAAAGCGATGTTTCTCATATTAACATACTTAATTCTTATAATTATACCGATGTACCAACTAGATAAGGGTTAATTATGTGTTCACACTTCTATGGGAAAAGGGGTTAGAATTGAGTAATGATATATGTATAACTATTTGTGACAACTTTGATGACAACTTTTATTTTTTCTTTTCTCATTGGTCGAAAACAATAGAGAGAGAAAAAAGAAGAGAGAGAATAAGAATATAATGTGAATATGAAAAAGAAAATTGTCAAAAAATTATAATAAAATAGTTGTACAAATATCATTTCTCTTATGCAAACTCCTATTAATATTACTTTTAATACTTTTAATCACAACTGCCTTAAAATATGACAACTGAGCTGACATGAAGTCACAACAAACAAGTGAAAACTTGGAATTTTTCCTAATATATTTTAAGTATTCCTTCAAAGGGAATCACTTATTTACCTATATACTCAACCCCCTACAACTTTTCTTCTCTTCATAGCCTTCTCCTCCATTATACATTTCCAACTCTCTCATAATCAAATATATATTGCCACAAAGAAAAAAAACTACATATAAGACAAGTGCCCACCTAAATTCATTTGTGAATGGTGGGACTAATCCATGAAAGCCAAGGTACCAACTTTCTTTGTTTGTACAGGTGTGTGAGCCATTCATAATAATTCATTTATATATCTCTTACAATAAACTGATATATCTTCATATTTCTTTCTAGATGATGACATCAAAGAGATTTTGTTGGCATGGCTTGGAAAGGATTTCTTGGTGATTCATGTAAAATAGTATACATCAAGTTCTTAAGCAGGTATTTATGTTGTTACTTGATAGCTTTTGCAAAAACAAATTTAAACACTGCATTAACTAAATAATTTTTCGTTGATTTTCACATATCTTTATAGAAAAATATTAGTAAGTTAGTTATTACGTTAGTTTTTTCAGGATTCAAACCCTTATTCATTCAGTCATACTTAACTTATACCAACCGAACTACCCACTTGAGACAACTGATAATTCAATTTGATCCATGTCCTTTATAACTAAACCATACAAACATTTATGTTTTTATTTTTAAAGGAAAATAGTTGCGTTTGGTTATTGACATCTTCCAATAGCAAAATTTGCTAAGAAGGTACCATTTTTGAAAGATATAAAGAAGATGAACAAAAAGGGAATGTAGCCTTAAATTGGGTCTAGTTAGTTAGGACCATCTATCATTGCATTGCATGCAGCTAGAAATGATTGGAAATATGCATAAAATACAATAATACCTACAATTGAACCAATTTTAACAAAGAAATGTGCTAAATGCGGTCCACATTTCTGATCAAAACAATAGAGACAAACATGTGATTCAGTGAACATGTTGTTTGCATTTTTACTTATGGAATATATGGCAACAAAGTACTGAGTAGTAAACGGTGGCTCTAAAATCTAGCATGTTTCTCATTTCTTTCTCACTTTCATGTACAATTTATGTTGTGTCACATGTGATGTGGATATGCTTCTGCACTTTCTTCACATTTCACGGATTCACTCAGCTAATTATATTTGATGATAAACAAAAAGTTATATAACACCAACCAATTCACCTTTGGCATATACGTTCAACTTAGCAATCATACATGTTCAGCCCATTTAAGTAATGCTACAAATTTTACAAACTAATTATTAAAATTGGTCCACAAATTTATGAGCTATACTTGACATGCATAATTTACATGCATTTCTTATGAGTTATGACCCCTGTACATGTGGTATACATGACTCTACCACTGCAATTAGCTTAATTATTTCTTCTAGCTTAATTATTTCTTCCTTAAAAAAATCACTTAATTATTTCTAAAACGCTACATGTGGTATACATGACTCTACCACTACAATTAGCTTAATTATTTCTTCCTTAAAAAAAATCACTTAATTATTTCTAAAACGCATCAAAGATTGATTGTATTCTTCACCTTTTTCGTTTATCTGAGTACATATATATATATTCCCTAAATAATGACCCCTTTTATAGAAACCGATAGAGAAACATAACTATTTTAACTTTCTGCTTTTTACAGCGTTACGTAAGGAATTTGTTGTGACTATGGGCTCATATGAGTCATGACTCATAATTCGTTGTGTCTTTCAATAATATACTAGTACAAAATATATAAATTATCAAAATAAATAAAAGGAAATAGCCAAGTCTATAGATATAAAAATGATTGCCGTTCAAAAGAAAATTATAAAAATAATAATTAAAGAATAACAGCAAAATATGCACAAGGTACATAAAATTTTGAGTGTCACTCTCAAATTTTTATTTTATTCATTACATCCACGAGAATGAGAATTAACCAATATTAAAAAAATGATAATATTTTAATAATCTAAAATGTATATTAAACTAAATTATTTTGATAAACATTGGCAGGAAAAGTGGTAAGTACTAAAAGGTATTGGGGCCTATCAGATTTGAGAATTTTGTTTTATTGGTAAAGTGATTCTTATAGGGGGTTAGCCTTCTTATAGCAAGGATGTAGATTCATCTTTTTGTGAGTGGTTTTGCTTTATAAAGTGGGAGATGCACTTCAAAGAAACACTTGATCCTATCCCTTAGATTTGCGTGGCTACTTTCTGGATGGATTTGCTTGCACTGCCCTCTTGTTAAAGGAAAAGGAAAATAATTTGCGGACATCCAAAATACGCATTCTACAGAGAGAAAAATTGAGAGGTGTGTGATGAATGTGATAGAAATATAAAAAAAATGAAGTGTGTAACGTAGTATGGGAAAAAGGTGTCCGAATATCAGATTTGAATCCTCTTGATTGTAAAAAAATTAAGAGGATTATGTGAAAATCTCACCTTTATAAAACATCGGACTCTACAACTTATAAAAATTGTAAGTGGAGTCAAAAACATTTTAATAATGAGATTCTCCACATAATTTTTCTCAAGTTTTTTTCACATATGAGAGATCAAACCACCCAAATATCATTAGCCATAACTAAATATTAGTTTGCAACTTACTTAGTTATATACTTTAGGTTGAAAATAACTGGACAATAATTGCAAACCTTTTTTTTTAAATTAATTCATGTTGAAGTGATTGATATTGTTTGATTTTTATTAAAAAATAATCTATATATTTTTTATTTGTAAAAGATTATCTTCCTGGTAATTGACCAGTGAAAAACATTGATCACATGTATAGTTTATGCAATAAACTATTATAATTAGTGTATTATAATTTACTTTTATTTTTTATTTATTCGTATTGAAAAATCATAACTAACGAAATACATATTTTTCTTTAAACTAATTCTTCAATGAAAAACCATCTTCTAAATAATTGAAAAGTGAAAAAACACGATGTACATTGTCTTCCATTCATCTGATGACAAGTGTTTGTTCGATATATGTATTTATCTATGTATTATTTTTAACAATGAGTGAGTATATAAATTAGTCCGCGAAATTCTATGCATTGTACAAACCAACTCACCCGCCAAATAAACATTATATCTCCTGGATCAATTTAGGAGAAATACTTATATAGACACAACTATAAACAAAATAAAATGTATTTGGACACACACATAAAAGTATCTATCATTTAATTTTTTAAATTAATAAATTAAACAAGTGTTTTGTATTTTATCTTTTTTCCATTTGTGTGAATGTGCCCAAATAAAATTGTTTGTGGTTGCGACCAAGCAAATGTTCCTCTCAATTTAGATATTAACTCTTTTACACTAGTCATTAAAACAGTAATTTATTTTACTATATTTTAATTTGAATGCATTATACTAAAATAAATTAAAAATATGATATTGTTTATTTTCTATTCAAAATCAAATATTTAAAAATATAAATAAACTTAAAAAAAATTAAAGACTATGCATTAACAATATAAATAAACTTAATATTGTTACTTTCGATTTTGACTACCAACTGTGGCGGCGGAGTCCTTTACATTGCTTAGTTACTGTACTTTTTAGTTTGTTTCTTCTTTATCTACCGGTGTGCCTTTGTGGCTTTGTACTATGTGTTTTGAACTCTGATTTTGTCTAGGCCTTTTGGCACGCCTTGTACTAAAGAGTCTAGTTGTGTTTTATATATATCATTTAGGCTTTTTTTTAAAAATATATATATATGAAGAAGAAAAATATATATGTATCCAAATATTCCTAACTATGATGTTATTTTCCTGAATGTTTTCATTTTGTTTTCTTTCTTTCTTTATATTTAATTTGATTCCCCCGCATGTTATGTAATTGTCTTAGCTTCAATTCGTGGTGTCAATTAGACGTGAAGATAAGGAAAGGAATGCGATAGGAACCGACTTTTATAAATTTGATTTTGACATCAAAGAACATTTCTATGCTTATAAGAGACATTAAACATTATTCGTGGTCTCAGCTATGATGATCAAATCGTTGTTCCCTCCTTAAACTTCGAAGAGATTAGTTAGGTAAAAAAGAAATTATTGCTCAAGTAATAATAAAATCATTTTGAAACCAACGAAGTTAGATAGTTGTTTACTTGTTCTTTAAGCTAGAACAAGAATGCAAGACAAATTAAGGCCATTATTAGAATGTCTTTATAATAAGTTATACTCGATTTAGTTTAACGGTTACACCTTCGAAAATTCACCAAACCAATCTACCCTTGGAAGACATGTGTGTTGTTCGTTGATACGTGACACCATTAATAGTTTCACCTTAGAAAACACAAATGACGCAACTTCATTGAAATAACAAAAATGTTCCTTCCATAAGAACATAGTTGAACGAGAATCCTAAATAGAATAGAAACATGACTCGTGAGCAACTAGAAGTGAGAAAAGAAAAGGAAGCAAAAGAGACGGACATACATATAAGTCAACTGTAAAAATTAAGCAATTACTTTTGTATAAAGTTGTCAACAAATAAAATTTCATAAAATACACTCCATCAAATACATATAATTCCTAAATTTCATATGACTTTGCAATTAATATTGAGGGCACAATAATTGAAATTTCTCCTCATTTGCATTGAGAAACAATTTTGGACCCACAACCGCTTTAGTCATATAGTCATTACACATGGCATTCATCATCGTCTATGTATATGCAGTATGCACTATATACTAATTGGTTCCTCGTTACAACTGCTAATTGTTGTCTTACATTACAAGGCACACAATAAAACGAAAGCAAAATTCAACAAAATAATATACATTTTGAAGAAGAAAGAATACAAAGAAGCAGAAAATATATATGAGCCAAAGTTGGATATTTTATTGGTTGTATAGTATGAAGGGAATCTAATATAAACTAAGGCCTTTTGTGTTGAACTGAGAAAAGGAAATATAAACTAGCAAATTTATATTTTACATAAAATTGATTTTGAATTTTTTGGATCCTTTCATTCTAAAAGCATAACAGAAAATTAAACATAATACAAAAACTATTTTGTTTTTCAGAATGAGACAAAAAAAAAAAAAAATTAGCAAAAATATAGATTTGAAGCCAAAACGAGTTTTACCTAAAGTGATTATCTCAATTCGGTGGTCGAGTGGAACCAAACAAAGAGACGGTAGATAGACCTAGGATATATGTGTTCATGTGCCAACACAAGTTGAATAAGACAAAAATAAAATGGTTTTTTCTGCCGTTTTCTCTAGTAGCATCTAACTGTACATGTTGATCCTCGTGTCTGTTCACCTTACGTCACTTTCTATTGGGATGGCTAACTTTAAATCTTCAAGGTGTATACTTTAGATGAAGATGACATAGCTTAAGCTACTTTGTACTTAACTATACCAAAAGGCACCTAATCTAATCTAAGATTTAATTGCACTTTCAATCTGTTACGGAATTAATCTTCATTTTTAAAAGAGTTATTTTATTTAAACATGAAAATACATATAATGTGTGACATGGTATATGTTTTTCTCTCTTACTTTTTGTCTTTTACACAAAGTTAGATCAATAGATCTCATCATTAAAAACATCTTTAATTGGGGTCTTTACTTAACACTTAACAAGGACCACTTCCAACTAAGAACCCTCGTTGAAAGAAGAAAAAATGAGTCTCTATTAAACAAAATGTCACTATATCTCTTGGCAACTAACAGGTCCCACGTTTAGAAGAAGTACTCCCTCCGTCTCACAATTATTGTCTTTTAACGTTTTTTCTTTTTCTTAAAATAATTGTCACTTTACAATACCAATGCAACATTTATTACTTTTTTCTCACTATTATATCTTTATTTATTGAATTTCATCCAACTTAACTACTCCATTAACTACAATTAGACATAGTTTTTTTCATAGCTATCATAAAAAAAATTGCCGCAAGTCTAAAAAGTTGGATATTGAAGAGGTGACTAATTCCATGAGCAAATAAAAATAAGATATCAAAATGGTAACAAAGTCTTTAGTCCTAATATAGTGTGTGTGACATAATCACTCATGTGATTAGTGATTGCAACTTGAAATAGAAATATATATTATCATCCATCAATCTCCTTTGTACATTGTGATACTATCTATCATTTAGGTTCAATGTGTTCGTCTATGTCTACTATCTACCTTCTATATTCACTCACTCCTCCATTGACACTCACACACGACACGGGTGTCGCATAAAGTTTGTTTGTTTTTATTATTATTCTACGTGTCAGGTTCCTGTTACAACAGCATACATACATTCATTCATTCACTCATCTTTTCTCTCTTCTTTCAGACACCATTTTCATAATCATAACTATGAAGCAAAAAACACCAACATCAACAACTACAACCACACCAAGAAGTGTGTTGAAACATCATCAACAACAACAACATAGTGATAATAAGTCTCTACAAAGTGTTCCACAAACAACAACTACTACTACACGTTTAAGAGTAAAAGCTTCTTCTAAGGCTAAAGAATCTCCAAAAACACCACCAGAAATTGTTAATAGAGTCTCTACCATTTCATCAACAAGAGCTAAGTCAGTGCCTCCAGACATGAAGAACAATTCAAAGGCCAAAAGAAGTATTTTTATGAAATCCATTGAAGAGGAGGTTGAAAGTTCTCACAAGGGTAGTAGAGAAGGTGAAGTGGCTAAGGTGGTTGTTGTTGCTCCTCCGCGGCGAAGGAGGATTGAGGATGATGATCCTGATGTGAAGGAGAAGAAGGAGTTGCTGGAGAAGCTTGCGGTGAGTGAGAATTTGATTAAGAGTTTACAGTCTGAAGTGAAGGCCTTAAAGGATGAATTGAATCAAGTTAAGAGCTTGAACATTGATCTTGAGTCTCAAAATATAAAGCTTAATCAAAACCTTGCTTCTGCTGAAGCTAAGATAGCAGCTTTTGGCACTAGTAGTACAAGAAAGGTGAGAAATTTATATATGACTTTGTTTCATTTGCTTCAAAGTGCATGGAATGTGTTTTTTGTTTTTCTTCATTTGTTTTGTAGTTTCAAGTGTGTTAATTCATTCATTAGAATCATTTATTTGTTTTTAATGTTATCTATTTCAAACTGTTTCCTTAGCAATGAATCTGATTTTTGTTTTTCTTGAATAAAGAAGGAGCCAAATGGAGAACGCCAGAGTCCTAAGTTTAAAGACATACAAAAACTCATTGCTGACAAATTGGAAATGTCTAAGGTAAAAAAAGAAGCTAATCCTGAGGTGATTTTTGTCAAATCTTCAATTCCAGCTCCAACTCCGAGTCATGCGGCCATTCGTGAAATTACAAGTTTAGGAAGAAAATCTCCACCCAGCCAATGCCTCATGCCACCTCCACCACCTCCGCCACCACCAATTCCGTCTCGGCCTATGGCAAAATTGGCCAACACTCAAAAGGCACCTGCAATTGTCCAACTGTTTCATTCCTTAAAGAATCAGGACACAAAGAAAGACTTGAAAGGATCAATTAATCATCAGAAACCCATAACTAACAGTGCACACAATAGCATTGTAGGAGAAATTCAAAACCGATCGGCTCATCTTTTAGCAGTAAGTATTGCATTCAATTGTGTTAACTAACTTTCAAATTTATTCTATTAATCAATGAGTGATGACTGATATGACTGGCCATTATTTCCAGATTAGGGAGGACATTCAAACAAAAGGGGAGTTCATTAATGACCTAATAAATAAGGTTGTTAACGCGTCCTATGTGGACATTGAAGACGTCCTCAAGTTTGTTGATTGGCTTGATGGTGAACTATCCACTTTGGTAAGTTTCTGCCAAAGTTATTTATTGGTGGGCCTTGATGCAGCTAATATGTTATATGTTTGTTAGTTCTTTAAAAGATAGATAGTTTTGAAAATTTCTTTGTATCTAATTTTTATACATAAAAGATCAGCTCTTTTTTTTACTTAAGATCTTTTTAAAATATTGTTTCGCCTAACTTCTTTTGAGGAGAAAATAAGTCAGACTAAGTGGAAGCTAACTATAAGTATGTATTTGAAAGTGTACATAAAACAAAATGGTTTCTTAGTAGCTTCTTATAATCCGGTATTGCGCAGGCTGATGAGCGTGCTGTCTTGAAGCATTTTAAATGGCCTGAGAAGAAAGCTGATACGATGCGTGAGGCTGCAGTTGAATATCGTGAGCTTAAAATGTTAGAACAAGAGATTTCATCTTACAAAGATGACCCTGACATTCCATGTGTAACTAGTTTGAAAAAGATGGCAAGCCTATTAGACAAGTAAGACTATTGTGACCATGATTCTATTTATGAACTACAGATATGACGGATTTTCAGGTGGGAGGGGCTAACTCTTTCCATCGTTGTGATAGGTCTGAGCGGAGCATACAGAAGTTAATTGTGCTGCGAAATTCTGTCATACGTTCGTATCAAATGTACAACATTCCAACTGCGTGGATGCTTGATTCAGGAATATCTAGCAAGGTATCGTTTTCTATGCTTTTACTCGTGAAATGAAAAACAATGACTCTAATACCCCTATTGGCCTTTGAAAGAATTGAGTTGATTAGTTATACACCATTTCTGCAGATAAAACAGTCTTCAATGACTCTTGTCAAGATGTACATGAAAAGATTGACAATGGAGCTTGAATCCATTCGAAATTCAGACAGAGAATCTAATCAGGATTCTCTTCTACTACAGGGTGTGCATTTTGCATACAGAGCCCATCAGGTATTGTTTTAGTAACTTTTAAGGTCGTGCTAACTTGTGCCCTTAGGGCACATGTTAAGGATTCCATAAATGGTAAATATTTATAAAAAAAACATTAATTTTCAATCTCTAGAAGAATATATTGGCACAATTTCCTAGACAAAATTTCCACTTTGAGTTCCTTAACATGAAACTAAAATGTGTGCTTACATTCAATCACTTCCATTTTCTTAAATTATTGTTATGAGTTTGTGTGTCAATGTCATGTCCGGTGTCTGTATCTATTTCAATGTTTCATAGATAATAAGTGAAAATGAACTGGTTGTAAAAGTTTCAGAAAAATGTAATGCATTGATGATGCATGTAAACAAGTTTGTTTGTGATTGTATCAATGAAGAACCAAAATACCTCTTTGTTTATATTTTTTGTATCTTTTTACTTTTGAACCAGGTTGCTGTTCTAACATTGTTTTATTTGTTGTTTTGTAGTTTGCTGGAGGTTTGGACTCAGAAACATTGTGTGCATTTGAAGAAATAAGGCAACGTGTACCAGGACACCTAGCGGGGTCTCGAGAACTTTTGGCTTGCATAGCATCATCATGAGAAGTCACTGATTTTTAATACTGCTACTAATGGTTACAAAATGTTGGCGACTAAACATTCAATATTCTTTAAATATCTTCTTCGATGCTCAATGCTTACAATGAAGTATGAACCCCTCACTCAGAAGATTTTGTGAAGAAAGTAAACTCCAATCCATGGATAAGTATGCTATGAAACTGTTACAGCCTGTCTCACAGTCTAGGAATAGGATCTTCGGTTGAGTTATTTAATTTCAATAGTGAATTTTTTGAGATAGTTCTCTCTAATGTTGTAGCTGCATATATATATTTAACATTTTCAAAATACTCTAATAATGTAATACTCATGTTTCATGTCATATGTAGTGTCTGTCAAATACATATTGAAGCAATCTCTCTTGTATTATACTTGATAATTGATAATTCGGTACTTTAATCCAAAAGGGAAGTTAGTAGCTTAAAACTCTTTAAGCCTCACTACAAGAGTGTGTTCTGTGGTGATTGAATCGTTTTCCTCTCCTCTCCCACAAGTTGAGTGATACTTACCAACTAAGTCACATTCATTGGAGTACTCTCTTTTTTTAAGCAAAAGCATCACATAACATTATGACATAATAGGAAAGGTACAACCTGGGGACTAGACCAAGATCCAAGGGAATAGTCACAAAGACTAAAATCAATTGTCTCCTTAAAAACCTTATCAGAAATATTTAAATGGATAAATGGATAAAACCTTGATGAAAGTAAAAAGAGTGTTGTGCAACTAGAAAAATGCTAAAAAAACTAAAACATGACCAAGTACACAGTTCGAGCATATTTCTAAAGAAAGCTTCATTGGCTTTAGATGGAATGTTATTCATCCATGATGTCATAAATATGAAAATCAAAGGAAAGAAGATCATTGTTGATGGAACATGATTCGGTTGGACTTAGAAAGATGGTTTGTTGGATGATATTCGTTGTGCAGAGAGATTGAGCTTTTTGCCGTCCAATGTGGTCTGCTGCGAGTTCTTCTCCATCAGAGGGGTATTCCTGCACGCACTCTGACGCCTAAGTCTGTGAGGGGTTCAAGAGAGGGTGCGGCTATACATAAGGTAATATAGAGGATAATTAGGGGTTTTGGTTGTCAAGTCTTCACATGAATAGTTGTCCCTCAGGGATAGATGTGACCATTTGGGTGGTTCTCTAGCATTGGATCTGAACTGGACGATTAGGATATGTTGGTCCGGACCATTATCCAGTGGAAATTAGAGCGTGTCCATCATATGGTATTGTTTGCTCTCGGGTCTTAGGTCGAACTCGAGCCTAGCCAGAATGAGTCTTAGGCCGGTCCGGAACAAAACACCGATTAGAATCTTTCAGGATTTAATATCCAATTTTTCTGTAGTTGTAGTGAACCTTGACGAGGATGCATCCCAAACTAGTTTAATGGTAATTTATACTTTGATGATGTTCGCACAATAGTGTAAAGAGTGTCACCATCAAATGACAAATAAGAGGGTCTAAAAATACCAATCTTCTTTATAGCACGATCATATTCTTTATGTAGTGTTATGAGTAGCGATACTAGTGAGTCGTAGGTTTTGAATTTGAGGATTAATGGAGTTAGAATTTTCAATTTGGGGAAAAACATGTAAAGGGGCCGAAATTATAACATATTAGAGGGCTAAAATTGACATGAAATTGACAGAAAAGTTATAATACTATAAGAATTCATCTTTTAAACTTTTTTGCAAAATGTAAAATTCATCTTATAATATTATAAACTTTTATGTAAAATTTGATTAAAAAATATGAATTATACATATGAGTTTACTTAAAAAAAATATACTAAAAATGAGAAAGGAAAACTTTTGAGAACTAAAAGTCGAAGAAAATTTTTATATAAACTAAATCAAAATGTTGATAAATTTATATGGACTAAAAACGTATTTAACATAAAACCGTAATTCACTTTTTTTTTTAAGAGGAAAACCATAATTTACATCAAATTGATGTAAATTATTGTTGCTATTACCTACTATTTATAGGTTTGAATGGATAAAAGTGATGACACAATATATTTGTTAGTTTCTACAATATATTTTCGCTGCTATTCAAGCCTTTTCCAAATGTACACATGTCTTTTGACACGTCAACAAAAGCTTTACACTTGTGACCCGTTAACCTTCATCTCAACCGCACGATAAAGCAAAATTTCAACCAACGACAGATATGAAACCAATTCGTAAGCCCGCCATGCGCAATCACACGCCCGCCACATTCAACACACAAACTATACACCATGTCATCATTATCCAATCAATAACCGCCACGCATGTCACAGTTCAAAAAAACAAATTCCATAAACAAAAAGATAACACAACATAACATCCACCGAAAAAGGAAACAAGTTTTGTTTCAATTTCATTGACGACCATCACCGTCATCGTCATCGTCATGGAGGTTTTCGGCACCGTTCTCCGTCATACAACCTACATCTCTGGCGTTGGAACCTACACCCGTTCTCATGGCGTGGTTCCTAGGAGAGTGAGGATGTCTATGGGGTCTGGTTTCCATGATGAGGGTCACGTGCAGTATTACCAAGACATGAAGAAAAACACAGGACCTGTTATTATCAGCAACAAGAAGAAGATCAAATTGCTCAAACGTCTTTCTAAAAACGTTTCTGAATTACCTCAATTAGGGTTTGCTCAAGATCCTAATCTCTTGGATCAACTTCACCAAAATTTCATCACGGTAGTTTTTCACCCCTTTTTTATTTTTACTTCTGCTATTTGAATTTCAATATGCTTCAGATTCTCAATTAAAAATCTGTTTTTTTTTTTTTGGTTATTTTATTTATAAATTATTATTGATAATGATTATGACAATAATTTGAATTGAATAGATGCAGGATGGTGGTGAGGAATTACTTAGAGAGCTAGAGAAAGTGAGAGCAGAGGAGAAGGAATTGAAGAAAAAAATGAAACAAGAGAAGAAAAAGGCTAAACTAAAACCCTACAAGATGAAAACTTGTAATAAATCTGAATCATCCTCGTCTTCATCCTCTGAATCTGAGTCAAGTGATAGTGATTGTGAAGTTGTTGACATGAACACTTTCAGAGGAGCTGGTGTTGTTGATGTTGCCACAAAGCCAGTGGATGAATTGCTATCCATACCTAAAGATTCTACTTCACATCATCATGTCATGGATGTGTGCACCACAAATAATGCATCTCTTGTTACTGGGTTTAAGAAAGAGACTGATGTGGTTATCCCTGCAGCTCAAAAGAGGATTGAAGTTTGCATGGGTAACAAATGCAAAAAGTCAGGGGCTGCTGCATTGTTACAAGAGTTTGAGAAGGTGGTAGGTGTTGAAGGTGAAGGTGTTGTTGTTGGATGCAAGTGTATGGGGAAGTGTAAAACTGCTCCTAATGTGAGAATTCAGAATTCTGTTGATCTTAACATGGTTCAGGGAATTGATGATTCTGTTAAAATTCCAAGTAACCCTCTCTGCATTGGAGTTGGTTTAGAGGATGTGGATACTATTGTGGCTAGATTTTTAGGGGAGGATTACAAAGATGTGGGTATGGTTGCTGCAACTTCTTCATGAACAAAAACCGTAGAAATGGCTAGCTAGTATGCTGATTGTATATATTGTCAGCGTGGAGAAAGTATCATTATTATTATCATTCCTAAAGTTTCAATTTGTATAGAGAAATAGTTATTATGTATTATGGATTTTTCCTTTAAAAAAAATATTATGGATTTTATTTCCTTTATTTTAGTATGGATTTTTATTTCCTTATTTATTGGGAATTTAAGTTGTTAATAACTCTTACTGTCCTACATTATACTGGAATGTGATGGCTGTCCGTGGTTACCTTGCCCTTGGTTAACTATTTTATAATTGATTAAGAATAATAAAGAAAGCATACTTGTGAAATTTTAATGTCATTTTCTTTACTCTCATTTTGTCATAGTAGTAATTTTGAAGTATGTGCTTTGTCACATTAGTAACACTCAGATCACTATTTGATTAAAAATTGGTGTTTTTACCCCTAAAAAAACTTGATTGTTGACACCTCAACAATTTGACTGCATTCCAAGTTTTATGGGGCAATGGCAGAATGTCCTCTCCCACGATATTTCTTACATTTAAAAATGGGGAATCTAAAGATTCTCTCTTGTATAAGCAACTCACCGTCAAAAGATCTACAAAATTAGATAGCTTACATGGCAGCAACATAAAACGTTGTATTGAGTAGTGTAATTTACAAGCTAAATTCATATGATAAGGTACTCTGTACAAGTCGCACACAACTAGGAGGGGGGAAGTAGTTAAGGGGTGCACCAAAAAAATCTATTGGGAGACTTCATAACCATTGTAACATCTCTGATAAAACGATCAGCTTTTCCAGCACCAGCAGCATAGTTTAGAGTCGCCAGCTGTGCTGACCACCTACTTCATATGAAGTATGAACTATAGTCAAATAGCTGTTAGCTACTATAGAAGCCTTTCTCCGGGGGTGAGTAACATAGAGTCAACATGTGATCATATTCCACTATGAAAACCTGCTGTCAATTCAAAATTCCAAAGTAATATTATAGGGAAGCTTCTAAACAATAATATTGCTGCAACATTCTACATGTTCAGGGGATCCGGATTCGCTACCTTTAAGTCGGGAAAGTCACCATGACTTTGAGGCTATCTCTCTCCTATACTAATCTACCTCTCTCTCATCTTATCTATCATTTCTCTTTCATCTTTTTCTTTAATAAAATACACAATTGCACTAAAGTCATGCTGACTTTCCCGCCACCGAAGTCACTCAATCCCATCCCCTGATGCAAACATGCTTGCCGAGACACAGGAGTTATGGATTTACTTACCATTTCACTATAGTTTTGAGTCAGTACCGGGGACGTTTGGGGGTTGACTGATGTTCTAATCCACCTGTGCTGTTGTCACATCTTCTGACAAAATGGTCAAGAGTTTTTTGCTTTGCAGGGCTACTCAATGGTGGCTGATCATCTGAGACCTTTAAGGTGTTCTCATGGCCATCAAGCATCTGAATTTTTCAATAACTGAAGTTTAGAATTCATCTTAAGAATATAAAATAAAAACTACTTGAGTATAAATCTTCCCTAAAAGGTACTACAAACATGTAACAGAGTTCTCAAACAAAATAGATATATATACCTGCCCCAAATTTTCCAGTTTGCTTTGCACTGTGTCCCTATGAAGTGAAAAATTATAAGATTATCAATGCATCAAAGACGCAAGTCAATACCAACCACCAAATCCTAGAGGACTGAAAAAAACATTAAACCTACCATATGATATCATCAACTGTGTCATTGGCAAGCAAGTAGTATATATTTACTGAAGACTCCTGAAAACAAGAGCTAGAAAGTCAGAATCATCACAGCACAGATTGTTTTTGGATACTAAACTATCAAATAAGCTTAGCAATGACAAATATTTTCTTTGAAGAGACAGTCTAGCACAAATTTTTAAGAGATCATCACAATTTCTAAAATGATACTGTGCTAGTACTCTTACTGTTGATGCTGACTTTTAAACTACAACAGTATTTAAGATCACTCTCTTTTCCTTTCTTTTTAAACCTAACAACAACCAAGTTTGAGAATACCTGGCCAATTCTATGAACGCGGTCTTCGGCCTGAATTAGATCACCAGGAGTCCACGACAATTCTGCAAAGATGACTGTGCTGGCAGAAGTCAATGTTAACCCGACACCTCCAGCTTTGATAGATAGCTACAGGCAGGAACATATGACCAAGAAATCACTATCTCTAAATTGAACCGCATTTTACACTAGAATTATAGTCCAAACTAGTTAAGATCTCAACAGATCAAACAGAACGATAATTACAAG
>Ga0315913_1000264_pt1 | contig 41132 bp, 16 predicted proteins | sample MpolsnodulesMG_FD_207736 | JGI IMG/M metagenome (GOLD analysis project Ga0315913, IMG submission 207736) | Medicago polymorpha root nodule microbial communities from Los Angeles, California, United States - small nodules | ecosystem: Host-associated > Plants > Roots > Nodule | place: USA...
CAATGTCACAATGCTTGTGAAAGAGAGAGAAACACAAACATTGTGACATTGTGATTGGCCAATGTCACCCAACTCTATGTCACCCAAGTGCTACCCTGAGCAACTTGCTTAAATGGCACACACTAGACACCACCATAGAGTACTACATATCTTATGGCACACACTAGACACCACCACCATAGAGTACTACATATCTTTTGAGAAATAATGATAATACTCCCCTATAAAGTAAGTAAATAATAAAGTGAGAAAGTCGATAGTTAATATTCATCACACTCATAATTAGTTACGCTCGAACATGTAATGTCAACCATCGATTTATTTAACTCCTAAAAAACATTAATTTATTTATCAATAATTATTATTGTTCATTTTACACTCTAAAATGAGTTGATCAACTTTTGAAAATCCAAAAACTTGTTGAAAACGGTTGGTATTTCATGAGTCTGCACAAACAAAATATGAAACTCTCATTCCTATTCATGCAAACAAAATATAAAAAATCTAGGAATCACACTAGTACGGTATAAGATGGTTGTTCAGAGTTCAAACCACTTCATCTAAAATTAATAATGATGTAAACTCATTCTAACCAAAATTTGGTTTTGGAATCTCTAGGCTGTCTCGTATTTTGCATCGAGTCTAGTATTTTGCATCGTATAAAGATCTCCTCTGAAAATGGAACGGGCAATCTGAAGGAGAGCCACAGACCAAGTAGTCATTGTGATTTTAATAAAAGAAAAATGTGCTAAGGAATCAGTCATATCAGAATGTTGCCAAACCAGATGAGACATAAGGATTCCCAACCCAAAGCCAAACACGATCCTAGTCCTAGCCTCTCCCTAACCCCAACCAATACCAAATTTGGTTAAGCTCTAGTATACAAAACTTAAGGGCATCATTTCTTCAGTTGCTCCATGATCTTCATACTAGCTGTTCAAAGTAAAAAAGTTGATCATCTCCGGACTCAAATCTCCAAAGAAAAGGAATCACAATGCCAGTAAACTTACCAGTTAAGATTCATTTGAGTTTTCACAACTCATCACGGCTTTCTGGTTGTTCCGAATTCAGTAGGTCTAGCTTGTGTTGTAACTCCTGTTACATTCCACAGTCACTATAGATGCCATATTGAGGTAAGGACAATATTAGTTATCGTGTAATGATCGGTTACATACCTTCAGCTTTTCTTCCTGACAAAGGGCTGGGGTGGCTAATAAAGCTACATACCTGTCATGAGGCCCATGAGACAGCAATCAGGAAAAGAGAAAGCAACACAAAAAAATAAAATTGACCTAAATGAAGACAAGTGGTAAAAGGAGCAGAGTAACACAAAATAACAATCCCTACTCGCAACGGCTTGGTTCATCTACATCAGTAATCTCATTTGTCAGCCCGCATTTTAGCTTGACCTGTTCAAAAACCAGCCATTAATTACACAGTCCACTTCATAAAAAAAATTACATACAGTCCACAAATCCAAACCACCTTTCAAGTTTCTATTTCCATGAGAAACTCCACAGACTAGTCAATTTAATTATTAGTTACAATTATTTTTTATGAGAAATGTAAGGAAACTGAAATTGAACTTGCCAAATGTTGCAAAAGTCACTAACTATAACTCACTGAAAGTAAGTCTCAAACCCAAGATGAACTATTATACCTATTAATACACTCTTAACTCAAGAAAAAACATGGAGTTTATAATGTATTTTAACCAACACTCTAGAATGAATAGACACAGAATAGTCCTGTAAGTAACAGTTGAATATAAGAAAATCTGTTGATTGTTTGTTGCTTTATAAATGATCTGTTTTAATGAATAGATAGATACAATATAGTCCTCTCAAAACTGAAAGAAATGGCACATAATTTTTAAAATTAAAAAACATACATACCTTCAAACTCCTATCAGGACCGTTCCAGCAATGATCACCATTAGAAAACACCATTACTTTGTATGAATCCTCAAATTTGTCCCAGCGCCTGTGAAAAGAAAACTGAATTATTTTTCCTCTTTTACAGAGAATATAAAACTATTTGTTTTCACCAACTGATGCTTAAGTTTTTTTGAACTGGAGAAACACAGTCTGATTAAATTTATCAACTAGTTACCAAAACCTTACCCCAAACGGGTCGTGGAATGGCCCTCCTCCTGGCTAGCCTGTTTATAGGGGCAGACTTTGTAAACGTACCTGAACCAAAATTATCATCCCAGAAAGTGAGATGACGAGATAGGATTATCTAATTTTTAGATTTACAAAAATGTCAAATACAACAGAAAGTAAACTTTCAGGGGAGGAAAAATGTTAACTTGTTTTGCTTGCTCTCAAAGCAACGATCATAGAATGAATAAAACTCCTTTGCTGGACCTGTAGCATTGAAGTTTTACTTCAGTTTACTCAAGCCAATTCCACAACTAAACCTCCACAATACAAATGCTATGAGTGGCAAATGTTACCAGCATGATACTAACCAAAATCAAGTTTTTGCTTTTGTGTCAGGCTCGATATTCTAGACTGTATTTTAGACAACTTGGCACTTGAATCGTCATATTCCTTGCGTATACGAGCAGCATCTAAGGAATCCAAAGAGAAAGGCGTAAGTTATATCCATCTGGACAAATAATATGTGTAATGAAATGTTAAATGTGTACCTGACTGATTCACGGGTGTCTGGAATATATTGACGGCCTGAATAATATTCCATACAGATTTCTGTATTTTCTCTAACCAAGAAGGGTCATCTGTTGTGCTAACATCTGAGTTAATTTGAATTACCTTAATCACAAGTCCATTATATACCACCCTTTGATAAACATTTGAATTAATACTATAACAAACCTGACAAGTCTGGTTCACTCTCAACGTCAGATTTGTATGAGGAACTAAGGTCTTCATGCTCATCCTGTTGAAATTCTTCATCGTTTATATCTTCGTCATATTTGCTGGTGTCATCGTCATATTTGCCGGTGTCATCGTCAGTTTCAGAAGCATATCCTTCATCCTCTTCATTATTTGTCCCGTGTAGAATATCTTCCTGATCTTCATTGTCTAATGCAGTATTGGCTTCAACACTTTTCTTACCAGCATCTTCTCCTGTCCAACGAGAAGCAACAAGCCTGCCTAATTCTTCCTTTGACAATCCATCAGTATTATCAGATGCTTCTTTCCCCTTAAGATATGCATATTCCCACAAAGAGAAAAGAAAAAACATAAATGAAAAGTGGGGGAAAATTGTGAATTTATTTCTGAACTAAACTATTATACATAACTTCGAGCAATCTATCAGTTCATATAAGAAAGAAATATTTCCCTTGTGAGCAGGAGATATCATAAGTGAATATGAGTTCCACAAGGCACAAAGTTTGATTTTTGAACACCGCCAAAATTTGATATTTTTAAACTTATATTCGAGACCGCAAGGAGTATAAGGTTTAAGTACAGAAGAGGAAGAAAAGAAAGAAGAATAACAATTAATGTTTCCATAATTGTTTGGTGGCTGAACAATCCCGTTCCTATCCCTGAATTCAATTTGATAGGATTGGGTGGGATTGTGCCAGCTCATGGAATCCGTGGGAAACAGAGATACTCCAACATTTGTTTGGTCCCCATTTTCTAGTTGGTGGAGCAGGTAATCAATTCAAAAACCTAGCCCTGGCACATTATCAATCAAAATCCCTAATCTGAAACCTGATAGACCTGAGACTATTGCCCTATTTTGTTGGTGTGAGACCTGCGAGTGGTCATGCAACATTGCCCTGCTACCTGAAACCTTGGTGCAGTGGACTTGTGTGGTGCTGCAAGTAAAAGCTCAGTGAGTCTGAAACCTTGACTATGCATCTTTGAGCACTACAACTTTTTTAATGGTATTCTTTGAGTGACGTAACCTGCGAGTAGCCCGTATTTAAATGCTTGGCTGCGGTGTGTGGGTAATGTATGCAGACCGACCAACTCTCTTGTTGTGTTTGAGTGCTATATTTATTTGTTTTTGTTTTAGCTCGGTTGGCCGGAAGCAAATTAATAGGGCCGTATGACCTTTATTCGTGATTGTTGTTTATTTATTTTAAATTGGAGTTTAATAAATAAAAAATAAGGTTATTTTGCTTAGCAATGTTTTAAAATTTATACACAAACACTGATAGGATAATGAGGAGTTTGTTATGATATGGGACAAGGAGCAGTTAGTAACAAAGTAGGATAATGAGTAGTTAGTTAGAGAAGTTAATTGGTTGGTTAATTGATTAGTTAAAAAAGTTTCATGTATAAATAGGAGAATACATGAACAGAGGAGGGGATTCATTCAGATTTGTAAACTTTTGTGAATGGAGTAATGTGTCTATTGTAGAAGGGGAAATCCTAGGAGGGTAATTTCTCTCCTGTTAACTCTCTATCTTTTGTTCTTTCTTAATCATTCAATAAAATAGCTATTTGTTTTGAGTTCAATTTCATGGTTCCTAACACACTCACAATGGTAATTTTCCGTGAAGGAAGACAGATAATTCCATGATATGTTTTTTCTGCTAACAAGTTTTTCGATTTTGGTGATATCTTTGTTGTAGGTGTAATGTATATAACAGGATAAGGATTAGTTTTTGCCGTCGTATCGTGCATCCGTTGTAGCTAAATACACACAAAGACAAAGCCAGGAGAAATTAAAAGCAGATCAATGCCTTAAAAAAATACAAAATAAGATAATGACCTGCCTTCAAAAAATGCAGTTTGGCCAAAATCAATTGCAGAACACAGATATTTAAAACAGTCAGGGCGAAAACCCAGTTAAAAAGGGCTTAAAGCCATTAATTGCAATGTTACATAACAAAATAAGTTCAGCAAAGTAACATTAAACTTTTTAAAAGAGAAAACATGTTAATATTAAAATCTAACTTTGTCATATCAGAGGATTAGAAGCACCACAAAGGAGGTATTGTTTCAAATGTCAACCATTCCTTTTCATTTTGTTTAAATCTGAAAGAACAACCCCAGTGTTTCCTTTCATTCAAACCTGAGAAATCAAAGGCAGTGAAACAGTTTTCCACAAGAAATATTCTGCAATCACTTATGTCGTATCCTGATAACATAATTATTGGCTAAGAAAAATACTCGATAAATAATCAAGTGCAATTGTTTTGGCGATGAAATGATTTCGTTATGAGACCATTCACTGGTGTCTGACTTCATCTAGTTTTTATGATATGACTGGGTGTTGTATATTGTCATAAAACTGACTTTTCTTGGGGAAGTTATGAGACAACAACTGACAAAAATAGAAGAGCCTACCGGTACCTCATTATGACCTAATAATTGTCGATTAAGTGAATCAAGCAGTGTAAATCAATTGAACAAGTAGCTATAAGACAAGAATAAAAGTAAATGCAGATACCGTATTGATGGCTTCATCAGAAGACTCTGTCTTTCCATTTGTCAAATCAGTTTCAGATTCAACAGTGGGTTCTCTCTCAGCTTCTTTTGCATTCTACATTCAGGAAAAATCAAGTAAAAATATTGAGGAAGTTTTATATCTAACGAACACGCATGGCAGGAAATGCCACCTCAACAACAATAATTCAGAAGAGAATACAATCCACAAATTTTATTCACCTCTTCCACTTTATCAAACAAGGATCCTTCACTTACAGAGGTATCAGTGGCTTCATCAAAATTTTCAAGTGTGTCAGCTAGCTTTTCCCCAGCTTCATCCTATAAGAAAGTTTTCAATGTTAAATAGACGAATTAAACCACTGACCACATGATGGAGTAGTGAAACACAATCACACACACATACAAGCTAAGAAACAGATTGAAGAAGAGAAGTAATCTGCTCCAGTGGCACAGATGGATGGGTGGAAAACATTTAATTTTCTATCTACATTTGCAAGTACAAGAAAACAAAAAAATAGCAACAAAATTGTATCTAATAACATACTTGCATGTTTAAATAGGTAAGGCTTTAACATAGTAAACCTCCTAACTCCTAGGAGGAAGATAAAAGATCAGGAAAATCATAAATATACAGAGCCACTTCATATTAGCTGAATGCCAGATTCGAGATTGTTAATGCGTTTAAACGTTAGAATAAAACACTTCAATAAGGCTTGTTCTGATTATACAGTCAAGTTGCGCAATTTAAATGGCTCATACAATCGAACCTGATCAACCGGAGAGCCCTCTTGAACTTCAATTTTCTCATGAATACTTGGCCCGGAATTGTCTTCAATGTCTGAATGCTTTTCAGCTTCATTTTTAATTACTGTATCTTCTTCATTGGTTTTAACTTGTTTTTCATTAGCCTTTTCCTCAGCCTCCTTCTTCTGTTTCTCTTCTTTCTCCTTCTGTAAACGCTCCTTCTCCTCAGCCTTGTCTATTTGTTCTTTATGATCTGCAATGGAGAGAGAGAGAGAGAGAGTTTGTAAAAGAAAGAATTCCGTTGATAGCATAGAAAATTGCTATCACATGACAAATCTTCAAAAAAAATATTTTTTTATTACCCAAACCAAAAGTTCACATCCTTTATGACATAGCGTGAAATCTGTAATTTCACGATCAAATATGTTATGTGATCTTGCCTTTCAAAACAAGGAAAGTGCTGTCCTGTTCAGAACTATAGAGCTTGAAAAATGCCTCCCTCTTGTTAAACAGACAGGTAATAGTGGCACTACTTTGTCATGTGTGGTTCATCAATTGAAAATAGATGGGTGTGGGCACTGGGCATATGTGTAATTAAACAGTTGGTTCAGAATATCTCAAACACTTTATACCCTCCCAAACATTTTAAGGTTTCTTGCTAAACCAAAAAAGACACCTAATCTATCACTTCAAACCAAACACAACAATCACTGTATCCCTGTTTTCCTGATCAGATTTCCTTATACATTCACTTGATCCTACCAATGCAAAATTAAATCTATTATAGCATATGGCGATTTTAAATTAGTAACGAGTGCATTTTATACAGTGACTGTCAATTTTGTTTTTGTATAGATGATCTATTGATAATTGTTTTTATGACTATATATATCCTTTAAGACAAAATTAAGGTAGTTTATACATCCTTAAGTACATCATTACGAGAAAAGGGTGGAACAAAAAAATGGTACCCTTTAACTGTTTCACAACCCCTTTAAGTATACTTTCTTCTTTTTTCAATTTTGAAAGCTCTGCCTCATCCTTCTCCAGAGCTAAATATGCGTGTTCAATTGCTTGCTTTCTCACTTTGACACCCTCTTGATATGTGGCAATCTTTTTTCTTAGCTTCTCTCGCGCAGCTTTCCCAGCCTCCCAGCATGTATTTGGGCACTTTGCTTTACCATCGTATTCATCACTTCCATCACAGCAATCTAGACATGACGGCAGGAAAGTGAAGTAAATAACTTCGTAACTAATACAACAGCAACAACAACCAAGCCTTATCCCACTAAGTGGGATCGGCTACATGGATCAAATAACTTCGTAACTAATGAAACAAAAAAAGTCTAGAAACTGCACAAACTACAGGATAGCAGTTAATTGGGTATCAATGGTTTTTAACTATGACGCTCACAATACTTTTAGATCATGGTGAAATAATAACGCTTTAAGAGCTGTTAAGCAAATGAACAGTGTAAGTGACTGATAACAACATAAGGTGCTTGCCATACTCGTCTTGTTGCACTGCAACATGACTCAAAATATATGGAAATTCTATACATACTGCTAAAACAATCTTGGATTGAAATAATCCAATATCCAAATAACTTTTGCAATGTAGAAACAATCTCTATGCCATATATCTAGGTATCTACATTATAGAAGACTCTAATATTCCCAGAGAAAATAACAAAGTAAAATGTAAGTTCACATCAATTGTGGACCAGATCCTTAATTTGCGTTTGCAAAAAATAAAGCACACCGGATCCAAAAATGTTCACTTTCTACACCAAAATTAATGTCAAAAAGTAACCAATAAAAGCATATTCAGTGCTCAAACATGTACTTCTAAATCTATATGTATAGGATCTCGCCTATGCATGTCTATACCTATCCAATACGGATTTTATCTTCTTCTTACAACGTATTTTCCCCTGTCCCTAGTTTTAGGTTCGTGGCTAAAGTCAGGTTTTTAAATAAAGGTCCGTAACGACAATCTGTGCTGTGTTATATGACGGTGTCGTAACCATTATCGCTATGTAAAACCCTGTCTAAAGCGCTAAAGTCTAACTATACGTGCAATTGACAAAAACACATTAAGCTCACCGCAAATGCCATCATTGACTCGAGACGAAAACAGATACAGAGGGGAATGCCCAGCATTACGACAATAAAATTTTCCACGCGGACACGCCGATGTACCTGCGATAACAAAGCCACATGAATCAACAATAATTCAACACGAAACAAATAAAATAAATCAAAGATTATCAAAGAGAGAGATATGAAACCAGGTTCATCTGTGCCGTCGGGGCAATCACAGAAATCGTCATTGAGCTGATCTTTGTTGAAATTAGCGGATCCATCTTTACATCTTATTACATCGGAAGATTTGTAGTATTTTTCATCTGCGAAAATAACCAGTAACCGTCGTCGTCATTTCTATAACAATAATTTAGATAAAAATGTGTAAAAAAATCCTAACAGTGAGATGAACCTTGGGGAGCGATTCCGAGAAATGGGTCTTTGGGCTTCGAAGAAGAAGAGAATGGGACGAGATAAGCGAGGAGGAGAGAAATGAGGAAGATTCGAAGCTGCAGTTTCATGTTGTTGATTGTTAGATCGAATGTGTTTAGAAATTGAAAAAAGGGGGGGCGGGTGTAGATAGCGACAGAACCGTCCCGTTATGGACACTAGCGCATCGAGCAGCGACTGCAACTGACTCGTCGTGAAATTAGATAGATTTCAGAATCATCGACATTCAAGATCATCACCAAATTCGTACCAGTGTTGTCAGATTTTTTTTTTATTTTAAATAATTGTCAGACTTTTTATGTCTATCAAAATTTGAAGTTAAATTTCTCAAAATGAAATTCCTAATGTTACTTATGGCCGTTTATATATAACAGCTTATGCAAATAAATAAGTTTTTATGTATTATTTATAAATTTTTGAGGTTATTTATGAAAAAACAGCTTATGAAGATACGATTTTCGCTAGTGAGAACTTATAAATTAAAATAAAAGCTTATTTATTTACATAAGTTATTTTTCATAAGCTCAAACCAAACGGGACCTTAGTTGTTAATTATAAGGATTTGTTTAAAAATATATAAACGTCTTTTAAATTACTGTATGCATTTGTTTTTGGCTTAATTGCAGTTTTAACCTCCTAATTTTCCTAAAGTTGCAATTTTGACCCCCTAAAAAAAACTACAAAACAGTCCCCTAAGTTTTGCAACTGTAGCAGTTTTGGCTCCCAATACTGATATTGACTCGGTCTACGCTGGCGTGGACCCTAAGTGAGGTGTCACGTGTTATTTTTTTTATCTTTTTTTTTGCATTGAGGGTCAAAACTGCTACAGTTGCAAAACTTAGGGAGCTGTTTTGTAGTTTTTTTCCTTAGGGGGCCAGAATCGCAACTTTGAAAAAGTTAGGGGGCTAAAACTGCAATTAATCATTTGTTTTTTTAACAAATATACATCTTAATTTAACATTTTTTATTTATTCATAGAAGACGGTTTAATATTACTCTCTCCATCTTTGTATTTAAAAACTCAAGTGAGTTTAACTCAGTCAGTTGGTATGGATAATGCATAATATATAAGGTTCGGGGTTCGAGTCCCGACCACCACCAAAAAAGATTGTCTTCGTGAGCTTAACTCAGTCAGTTGGTATGGACAATGTATATATGCAAGGTCTAGGGTTCGAACTTAAGCTACCATCGGGAAAAAAGAAATCACTCATTTGACTAAAAATTTGTTCATAAATATAAACCTCTTTTTAAATACTAGATGCATTTATTATTATTTTTCTTAAACATATCATTAATTAATACTACTGACTTGTCTTGAAATATGAAAAATCAAATTTAATACACATACAAGTAAAAGATAATTTGGTAATATTAACACACAAAATAGATACATTAATTGCAATAACTATTTTTCTTAAGAAACGTTGAAAAAAAACATAGAAGAGTTATCTTTCGTTCAAAACTTACCGAATGTTACATTTTATTCGTTGAGTATTGGAAATTACGTTTTGGTATTAGTCTCAAACTCAAATGTTTACCTCAACCTTCTTCTTCTTCCTTCTTCTTCTTCCTCCTTCATTTGAGTTTCATCAAACTGACATTAAAAGGACACACATTTCTTCTCGTTTTCAACAAGTGTCAATTTAATATTGTTTGATTGTTGAGAAAAATATGGTATTTATATTTTGTTGTGAAATGTGATACATGACTACCTGAACATAGAGAGTCAACATGCTCCTAGAAAGATTTAGACCAAGTAGTCGTAGATAAAAGATCAACTCAGTCGAGGTTGGTTGAGTTTTCTCATTTGTGATTCTCTTTGCTTTAAGTGATTAACTATAAGGGAGGAACTTTGTAGAGTGTTAGGTACGGTTGTTTTGAATTTTGAGTTACACTAAAAGATGTATAGATAAGTAGATTATTCATGGTTTGATTGTTGCCTATTAGGCAAACAACGTGGCCTACATACTATTGTGGTAGGCAATGTATAGTTTGGACCACCAAAAAGATTGGTCCAACTTATACCAGTTTATTTGAATCATTGATCAAATAAGATACACAAATTTTATCATAGTCCACACACATGATTAGTCTCTCTCTCTCCCTCCCTCCCTCCCTCCCTCTCCCTCCAGGAAACACCACTTTTTGGTTCCACTGTGAAAATCAATTTCACATACACCATTGCTCATATTCCTTTTTGCTACAATTGCAAAGCAAAATCATAATATATATATATATATACACACGCACACACACATTCTTTTTTGAACTTAAATTGATGGTTGTCCATTTTTCATCAATCTTCACATCTTAGACAAACTAGATCTATAAAAACAGGTAAATAGAATTGGTAGAACAACTTTTAGATCCAACACTTAAAAATTGAAACACAAAAACCAGTAACATTTTAAATACAGCAACTTTGATTACTAACCCAACTCGAAAACCAATTTTATATTTTTGGTTGGACACCATAATTTTTTAAAATCCGCATGAAACAGTCTAATAATAATATTGGAGAATCCTTCTAAGAATGAAATCTCATCCATGTTGCACTTGTCACACCACAAAGCTAAATAGGAACAAGGAACATAAAGAAATCAATTGTATTTTTTAGACCATTGTTGGAAGGAGAAAAAAAAAGGTCCATTGTTGCAAGAGTGAAGAAGCTCGAAGGAGAGAGAATAAAGGAAAAGTGACGAGTCTTTTTGGTTCCAGAGACAGAGTTGCAGAGAGAGAGGTAGAGTCGATAGGTTTGATTTAGTGTGGATAGATCATAACAAGATATGGTGGTATAATTTAATCTAACCATGAAAAAAATGATCCAAGTTGGACCAATCTATTTGGTGGTGCAAGCTAAATGCCACCTTGTGTGTAACCCTTATTGAGTGATAATACCCTTTGTAGTGGGATTGTGACGCCACAACATTTTGGTTCAACTTCCCCTCTATAGTATTACTCGTTGACAAAGTCCTTTTGTGCTAGCTTTACCATATACCGCGTTTCTTCCCTCAGTCCTCATATCAAACATTGGCATCAAGAGTATATGTTCTGGCTAATGTGTCATTATTTAGTCTCATTATGCTGGTGACTCACTTTCAAACCTTTGACAAACCATATTTTGAGTCATTGGTCTTGAGAAAGAATTCGCTCCCTCACTCGAGTGCTCTAACATCGCTTGTTTGTCAAATTCAGCAAACAATGTTATTATTTTTAAGTGTAAACAAATATCTATGTGTTGTATCACTGGTTATCATTAATAAATTGGATGATATGATACAATTAATCGTCACTATTATGCCCAAAAATAAGTATTCAGTCGCTTTTTTTAAGGAAGAAATTCATTGCATTTCATTAGCTAAAATATGCCAAATATATGTAGGTACATCATCAATAATATGGGGGCTAGGATTATACATGGCTGTCTGAGCTAACTCATGAGCAACCCTATTTGCCTGCCTCCTGTTGAACTCGACATGAGAGTTCTGAAATATAATCTACTAGCAGCTGTTTACTAGTAATGATACACCCAAATGGTCGTTATAATCCCAATAAGACTACAGTAGGTCAAATAATTACATCTTTTTTTCTTTCACACGATATATAATTGCTTTTTTTTTTGTACTTATATACCGTATCTAAAATAAAAGTAACAATTTATTTTTCATTTTTCTGCTTGTAATAACTAGACTCTTGACCCGTGCTACCGCACAGGTCATACCACGTAGAAGTTAATCGAATCAGTCGCAATAATGTTAACATATATAGTTACATGAATATCAAAATAAAATATCATTAAGTTCCATAAATATCTGAAATTTGACTTATTATATAGATGACAGTCAATTTCAAATTCGAATAACAATAATAAGTAATAGCTTTTCTTTTAATCACAATGAAATATCATTAAGTTACATAAATGTCATTAAGTTACAATGAAATATCATTAAGTTACATAAATATCACAATGAATTATGATTTGCTGTCTATATGAAGTAATTGTTCCAATGAAATGTTATGAAGTAGCCAAACAAAGAAACATCCATAAATTGTGCATTATTTTGGCCCCATGAAGATAATAACATAAATTGCATTAAAAAGAAAATATAATTCAAAAACGTCAAAATGGATCTAAAAACATAACCCCTAAGAACTGAAATCTATCAATTGCACTGCAGACATCAAACTCTCGAAACAGTTGGGCGCTTGACTTGAATGTAGATGATGTCGTTCATGCCAGCATGTGGAAAACCAACTTTAACCATGACACATTTCCCAAGTCTGCGCGCCTGTACCATTCTTTTCCATCCTCCACCAAGCTTGATGTGGTTATGTGGTCTGGTTTCAAATATAGTGATGTAATTCCACTTGTTTCCACAATCATCAATCATTAATGAAGTGATCTTTTTCCCGATAATTAAATCACACAGGCCCTTGTAAATAAGCATCTGCATAAAAATTACAACAATAAGGAAAAAAAAGTATATCATGTGATAGAAATGATCCGAAAAAAGCAATGTAATACAAAAACAAAATACCATAAATCCAAAAGATCCACCCAAACGAACATCATAAAAGTCACGTATGGCATTGAACCCAGTAGTTAAAAATACACTACCACATATCCTTTCAACCATAACCTCAAACTGGTTATTGTTTGGGTCGATAAAAGTTGCGTAATCACCTGGTGATGTACCAAAATCAAAGACAAAGGTTTTTGGCAACATAAGTGCACCCTGGAAAACATATATATCCGAAATTAGTAAGTGAGAAAAATAATCAAATGAACTTTTAACTTGAAACGTGGCAACTATAAAAACACAGTATCAATAATCTTGCACTCACATCTGTTACACGGAACTCAAGCTGAAGAGTTCTATATTGAACTCGCAATATGTTAACAAACTTGTCCAAATCAGTTATAGAATTTGGATCTAATGGAGCTGAAAAAGATCAAAGATATTAAAAAATTAGTGCAAGTTTAAAAATATATATGAAACAAAACATAAGAGATCAAAAAAGAAGATGAAACATTATTAGATTTTGTTGTGTTGTCTGTACCCTTCAAGCGCAGTGCAAGGCTGAGAGAGTTTGTGCATCACTTTCCATTGTTAAATCTAAACTTGCTTGACGGGAAAATGATGGTAGCTGGTGATAGTGAGAATGCAATCGTTAACATACACTACTAGTTAAATGAATCGTTAATATACATGAAAGGTTATGAGATTGATGTAGTATTTTTCTATAAATCAAAAGTAAGTATTGTATATCGTCTCCACAGGGACTAACGCGATATTCAAGCCATTCAACAATCAATGTTGTTCTAAGTGTATGGATTTAAAATGTGTGTTTGTGTAAACCTATATAAACTATTTAACTTAAAATAAATTGAGAAGAGATAAGGTCATTTCGCTTGGGGTCAGAGACATCAACCAAGCGCAACAGCTGCAATCTCTCGATCAAATAACGGATTCTAGCTTTTTTAAACGATATTATCACAATCACTCAACAATATCTTTCGTGTCTAAATGATATTGTTATTTCTAAGGGATCGTTTAGATGTCGATTTCCCAAACATTTAAACGATCACAAAGTCGATTGGATCGTTTAATCGACGATTTCCCAACCTATTAAACAACCCAAAAGTATTAAGTGTTAGATTAAAAGTGATTATCAAATATTAACATCTATGTCTAGAATGAAAACTTAAGATAGATTGTTATTCTATTTATTAGATCCAAAAACATTTGTCAATATCATTTTGCATCTCAATAAAGCATTAAACACAAGAATAACAATTGAATAAATAAGCTAAAACCATATATTAAAATATCAAGAGTTACATAATAGCTTGTTTGAATACCTCAAAACCCACAAGGGTAGATGTAGCTACACATGTCTATGATAGCTGCTTTGCAAAGGATGAAAGAAAGATGAAAATTCCATGCTAAGATTCATGATGTCTCAACAAATCTTGATAAGAATCTACTTCTAAAAGATATATATGTCTCTTTCATGCCAAACCCTTCTTTCACGTTTCCTAATCTTTCTTTCTTTTCTTCTTGGACCAAACAAAACAACTTGGGTAATAAGCCCAATTTAGTTATCAATTCCAGCACCCCCCATGTTGCTACCGTGGCCACAATTTCAACTTGACCAATCACATTAATTCATAAAACCATACTTTTATTTTATTCTCTTTACTAGGGGTGGACATGGTTCAGTTCGGGATGAAAACTGAAACCGAACTGAACTGAACTGTTTGCTAAATTTAAAATAACTGAACTGAACTATTTGCATTTCGAACTAAACTGAACTGTTTCAAACCGAACCGAACTGAACTGTTATTATTAATACCTTTGAAAAAAATATGAAAAAAACAAATAAAATTGAATTTTAGTTACCAAACTGAACTGAACTGTTTCGAACTGAACTGAACTGTTTCGAATCGAACTGATCTGGTTCAGTTTCAGAACTGTTAGTAATGGTTCAGTTTTTTTTTGGTTCAGTTTAGTTCAGTTCAGCAGTTCAGTTCAGTTTTTGGTTTTTTTGTCCACCCCTACCCTTTACTAGCCACTAACTGACCAATAATAATAGTAATAATACACTACTTAACTCAATAAATTAAAAACGACAATTTATTCATAATGACTCTAAATTAAATACTAAAATAATAATAATAGACTAAAAACTTAATTAAAAATACTCTAAAAATGTGATATGACGGACAGTCATCAGAGATCTACGGTTGAGATGTAAGGAGTGGTTGACTGAGTTGATTAACATTAAATGCAAACGTTAATATACATGAAAGGTTATGAGATATGCGGCTCGGCTGAGATGTAAGGAGTGGTTGACTGAGTTGATTAATATTAAATGCAATCATTAATATACATGAAAGGTTATGAGATCTGCGGTTGAGATGTAAGAAGTGGTTGACCGAATTGATTAACATTAAATGCAATCGTTTAGGAAGGAAAAATGAGGATGAATTAGGGTTAAAATGCTAGGTTGACAAGTCTAGCTTTTATAATAAAGGATTTTTCAAAATATAAAACGCATTTTCAATCCAATTATTATCACCGTTATCTATCTACTACTCCACACTACAGCAATGGAGGGAGCCTTACTTCCCCTCTCTTCACCTTCAACTTCTTCTTCCAAACTCAACCACCGCTTTTGCTTCCCCTCTTCACTTCTAAACCACCACCGTTACTCTCACTTCCCCAAATTCCTTCCCAAACCAAAAATTAACACCGTTACTTCATCACCGTTATCTCTTAAATGCTCTCTCCGTGGTTCCACTTTAGCACTCGACAAAGACGAAACTTCTGTCTCAGAAATAACTGACAACTCTTCAATTTCTTTGCCTAAACTCGATAAAACCGGCCGGTTTTGTAGTCCTAGAGCCGCTAGAGAACTTGCTCTGTAAGTACATTACAGTATTACAATTGTATACTGAATTTGAGTATTTTGAATTAACGTTAACGGTTTTTGATTTTGCAGGTCTATAATTTATGCTTCGTGTTTGGAGGGATTGGACCCAGTTCGGTTATTTGAGAAACGGTTGAACGAGCGTAGAGGTAATTGTTAACTATTTTGGTTTTGGTTGTGGTTATTGGCTATGGTTTGTTGGTATTGTGTTGAGAATTGAAGTGAATGTGTTTGTTTGCGATAGAGGTTGGTTATGAATTTAACAAGGAGAAATTGTTGGAGTATAATCACATGAGTTTCGGAGGGCCACCTGTTATAGTTGAAACTGATGAAGAAGCTAATGAACTTCTAAGGAACATTCAACTCGAGTCTGCAATCGGTAATGAATATATATTAACAATAGCTTCTAAACTAACTGTGTTTTAAAGCTGTACATTTGATATTTTGACCAATATATATGATCGGTTAATTTGATATGCTGCTCAAATTTGAATTTAACTGGTCTTTAGAAATGAAAGTCAGTCATTTCTTTATATATGGTATTTCACTTGTTAATAGATTGAGGCTTGAAAGTAAGCTTCAGTAGAAAAATTTATGACTATTCATGATAATTCTAGCTTTTAAGTTGTAGCATGTCCGACTGAATAATACTTAGGACTAGGAGTGTGGTATAAAATTGTGGCTGTGTTGCGGCTAATGCAGTCTGAAGTGTGCCAATTGCAGCCTGGAGTAAACCGTTTTACACTGTTATCCAATCACTATCCGATATTATCCCTTTGCCACACCAGCTTAAAATGTTTTAATTACAGTGGAAAACCCAAAATTAATCCTTATAACTACTTGGGTCTACTGTATTTTTGGCCCTCCCACAGGGCATCCCTCTTCACTGTGTCGTTTTTCACCACCTCCCTCTTTGCTTTGTTGATTTTCATCGCCTTCCTTACTGCTGTACACAATCACCCTCATCTCGACTACCCATTACCCACAACCAATGATTATAAGTTATCAGCAGCACGGACAAATATTATAAAGTTAATTATTTATAACAATTTCATGAATTTTTTAAAAGATATTTTCCAAATTTAAGTTGAATCAAGAATAATTTTTTTTTGTTTATACATGACACATATGGATGTACCCCTCCGTAGTAATTGTTAACTGTCGTGTATCCGCTGATAACATATAAACACGAGCTAATCGACATATAGAACTTGGATTATTAAAAAATTCATTATATGGCATAATGTTTCAACAAGCTTCCCTAATCACAATATGATTTTCTTTTCCATTTATCACACGCTTAATAGTTATGTGTAACGTCTCATTAATCACTAGTTAGGGACATTTGCTGGGACGTGAGAACTAGGATGATGATGAACTGCGTGAGGGATTGGCCAATTAGGGTTTTTTTAGGCATGTTTTAATTTTAATTTTAATTCAATTAAAACATTTTAAACTGATGTGCCAAAAAAAAACATTCAGTACATATAAATTGAACTCCTTGAATGGCGATCTAATATTACAGTTGCACCATGTGATCTGGTCTTTCATTTGAAACCTTGCATAGGAATGCAACATCAAACTTTTTACCTTGGTAGCCATGAGAAGTTTTGAACAAAATGTTTTAGTGAGTTTTATATTGGTTCTCACTGCAGCAGTTTGAAGATTTAGCAATTTGATGTTGTAAGTTTGCCTTAAAGTAGCAGTGCTAAGGAGGGGTACATCCATATGGCCACTCAAGCATTGCGATGTTTCTCTCTTAAAAATTGTTCTGTTTTCATTTTATGGCCCGTATATCTATGACAGATTAATGTATACAGATTTTAATACAGGAATCATCTGCTACTGGTTAAAAATGTATGATTAATTGATTATGGTATTATATCTTATGTATGCTTTTGTGCAGCCTTCCTTATTATGTCACATAACTTCATATGACAGAAGTCTTTGTGTTGTCACTTGTCTGCCCAGGAAAAGTTTTGACTTGGTTATAATATATTTAGGGTCTTGCTAACCAGTGCCCTCAGGGCATTGGTTAAGGAATCTACAAATAGAAATTTTATCTTGGAAAATAAGATGTTAATTTTGATCAAGTAATGATTACACAACTTTTTCTTGAAAACTTACTTGTTTTGGATGCTTAACCAATGCCCCAAGGGCATTGGGCATTAGTTAGCATTCTCCTATATTTATTATGTTCACAGTTTATAATTTCCTTTTGTGACTTGTTATATTCTGTTGCATGCCAGAAGAAGAAGTCCTTGCAGCTCCCCCAAAGCTGGTATATAGCAGATTGATTTTGAGGTAAATGTAGACCCTTTACATATAATGCATGCATCAGACTTATACTTGTAACTAAAGCTTGTCATTTGTCATCAAACACTGCATGATTGAGTGCTCTTGTGCGTATGAGTTTGTTTTTTGGTTTTGTTTTTTTAATGACAAATGCTGATCATTAAATGTTAGAAATGTTAGTGAGGGGAATTGAACCCTCAACTCCTTATTCCAATGGAAGCTAATAATCTAGCACTGTGCCATATCTGCAGGTTCACTAGGAAACTATTGGTTGCCGTCAGGGATAGATGGGACAGTCACGTCCCTGTTATTAACAAAGTTATCCCACCAAATTGGCAGGTACACGAAATGAAATAGCTTTTGCACACAATTTATTTCCCCCCCTGCATCCCTAACAAAAATGAAGCAATAGATATAGTAAATGCTTTATCTTATTTCATAGAATTTTGGCCAGACCCTACTCAAAATTCCGAGTTAGGTCAGGAGGCGAGGATTGTCCAAGCTTTATAATGACTACATTGGCCATTATTTAACCCCTGCTATCTTTATCATCCTTTGAAACAATGCTATAATTAGAATTTCAAAGTTCAAGTTTACAAAGACATAATTTGTCTAGAGTTGGGCTAAGAAGAATAAATGTATAATGTTAAAACTGTTCAACCTAAATTTACAAGGTCTGAGAGGTATGACTTCCTGTTATGCCTTTTTCCTTCCACATTATCTTGAACAATAAAAGGCTCTTCCCACTAGTTGGCAAAAAGGTTTTTCTCCCATTACTGACGTAGAACAGTGATCCTAGGGTACTACTACTTTGACTTTGGTTTTATATGCTCTCTGAAGAAAAGGAATTCTTAGTACCTCATTATTATTCTTAGTACCTAACATAACCCCATCCTTAGTACCTCATTATTATTCTTAGTACCAAACAGGGAAACACCTTATTAAGGTAACCCTACTCTATACTGGAATGAGATAATCCAAAATAGGATATAATTCCTAACTCCTAAGTAACAACTAACAAATGAGAAACCTTAATTACTGATCAGTTGGTGTTGATCATGTTGGAAATAGTAATGGTATTGAGTGTTTTGTTGGATTTATTGGGATCATTAAACAGTTACTGTTGGGTATAACAATTTTAACAAACGATATGAGTTAATAGAACATTGGAAATTTGGATCGTACCAAATAGTTTCATTCTTATTCTGTTATTATAAATATGAGATGTATTTACACTTAAATGCAGTTAAATTCAGCCGGCTGAGTGCAAGTCACTAAATCGTCGATACTGTATTTTTTCAAAACCCAAGACTGGGATCACTTTCATTTGATGACTTGGTTAATTTATTTACTCATTACTGATAAATGCCTTTACGGTTGCACTTGTATTATTTACATTGAATTTAGAAACCCTTTCATACTGCATAGTACAGTACACTACCATTTTTAGGTTGATAGTTTCTCAAATTGTATTATCGGTCGTCTAGTATATTGGTATCACAGTCTACATAATATAGTAGATAGCTTTGTATTTTTACTGGTTTAATAATCTTTTGACGATACTTGTTTGCTCTACTTCTAAGTCATAGAGAATTCCAACTAAAGTTCGAGTCTGGCTTGTAACCAAGGGCGGAGCATCGTTATGGTGCATGGTGGCCATGGCCACCCCAATTTTTTGTTTCTTATTAGATAGGCATACATAAGGCATCAAAAGTAAAATGTTTATACAAATGTCAAGGTTAAAACAACAAAGTAACCACTGCTACACCAAATTTCATGTATTGATAGTGAAATGTTTATATACATTTGTTAATTATTTGGCCATTTCTAAATAATCAACCAAGCTCCCCCACTGCTTGTAACTATTTATTTCTGTTTTATCCCTAGCATACACACACCCTCCTCCACTCACACTTATTTAATTTTAATTATTAGACGACTTTGTTTGTTAATGGCCATAGTTTGCATATTGTTTGTTGATGCATTCCAGGAAGAACCGGCAGGGAAGATTTTAGAGCTTTCTATTCTTCACTTGGCAATGTCTGAAATAGCCATGCTAGACACCAGACACCAAATCGTCATTAACGAGGTACATCTTAATTTTCTGTAATCATTGACTTTTTATTTTTATTTTTTTGGGTGTTAGGGGAACTATTCTTTTCAACATATGACAGTGTCAATTTTTTCTACCATTGGAATGAACTTTGAATAATGTGTACTACCAATAACACAAAAATTATAGCTAATAAGGGACTGAGTCATGATACTTGCATATTGCTTATACATTCACACACTTTCACATGAGCACAATTTCACAAGCAATCAAAAACTTAAATCATGTGCTATGTTTGTTTTGAAGGCGGTGGATCTGGCTAAACGGTTCTGTGATGGAGCAGCCCCTCGTATCATTAATGGCTGTCTACGCACATTTTACCGAGATCTGGAGGCATCAAATAATAGGGTTTAGTTGATCTCTATGTACATTATTTGTATGCTTATTGCTTTAGATTGTTGAAAATATTGACGTGGATTTGAGGAATATCACCTATGCTTGTCTGATAAGTTAGAGATATGTTGAACCATTATTATAGGTTGGTGCAACCGGCAAGATCATAAGTAGGAGTTATGTTTGTAAGTGGTTGATGGACTTTAGTCTTTAGATGATTTCCCACAAGTTTATTACGGGATGCACAAGTAGTGAATATGAGCATTGTTTTCAAAATTCAAGGTCTATCCAACTATAATATCAGCAATCGCATATCAAATTTTTGTAATAAAGATGTATAATTCTTTTGACCAAAATAATCAAGATGTACGATTAATTTACTTTTTTTAAAAAGTCAACCCAATTCACTGAAATTGACATCCGATAAAATCGAACTCAAAACTTTGAGAGAAACACATTCCAAGGTCTCAAGTCAACATCAATATATTATTTTATTTGATTTGATTTAAAATTAACAATTACAAATACACAATATATAATGATATTTATGAGAACAAGTGTTCATCCTTAGCATTTTAATTGTTTTTTAATAAAAAAATGCAAAGAAATGTTCTCTTCCAGATTGTTTTTAAATAAAAAATGCAAAGAAGTGTTCTCTTCTAATATTGGACAATGTAAAAAGGTGTATATTGATTTTATATAAAAAAATATTGTATTTTGATATAAGATTTTCCTTACAATATTGCCCTTCACTTAATTATTTTTTACCATTTTATTGTTTATTGTCAATAAAAACAAAGAGACACGCATGTTAATACCCATTTAGTAACAATAAAGAGTATGATAAGTTGTTTTTAGGAATAACAACATGCTCATAAAAATTAAAGATATTCAAATTTTTCATATCACAATTTTTTTTTTAAGTAAACAGTCAATTACCCCTAAAATTGTAAGTTTCGTCAATTACCCTCTGACGTTAACAAAACTTCAATTACCCCCTGAAATTGCACAACGCTAATCAATCTACCCCCTCCGTCAAATTCTTTTGTTAGTCAACATACATGACTTATATGCAAATACCCCCCTTGAAGTTTTGCACTTATGTGCAAAATGCCCCCCGAACTTAAAATTTATATTTTTTTTTTCTTCTTATCCTTGACTCAAAAATATTAAAGGCAAATATTGTCCAAAGAACAAGTTGAGAAAAGCCTCTAACAAGGATATTTGAAATTCATTACACTTAAAATCATTATCCAAATTCATTACACCTAAAAACATTGTCTCTAGGATGAGAGAAATTTTGGTACTTGTAGTTTGATGTATTGAGAGCATCAATTTCTTTCTGAACTCTATGTTGAGATTCTTCCTTTGACAATGAATTTGTTCTCATACAGTTTTCAATTACCTTCTCCTACCTTGAATATTTCTTCTAACTTTACTAGATAGTTATTATTTTTTCATCATGACTGCAGTTCGAATCCTGTGTAAAAAAAAAAGAATATTAAAATGATAAAGCTAGTAGTGTGAAAAAATAAAGAATCATAAACCTCTCCTCGAGGAAGAAGGGAAATCGAGCCGTCGAGAAAATCAGTAGGTAGCGATAGCAGTAGGAAATAGTGTCTCTGCGTTTCACTCCGTCGTATTAAATCAAATCCCTAATCCAAAACACCGTGCACGATTCTGTGTTTGCGTCGGAGCTTCGAAATGTTGGGTGGGTTATACGGAGACCTACCTCCACCTTCTTCCGCCGAAGAAGATAAACCAACCACCAATGTCTGGTCATCCAGCACCAAAATGGCCCCCGCTACTCTCCGTAAACCCTCCTCTTCTCATCTCACACCTCCCCATACCCTTCTTCGATCCCAAAACAAACCTAAAATCGTCAATTCCACCAAAACTATTCTCTCTCCTGCACCACAGCCGATTCTTGCTTCACCACTTAACGATATCGTCGTTCAACCGTCTCAACCGGCTCTTGTTGGAGTACAGTCGACGGTGATGGAGGAGTATGATCCGGCGAGGCCGAATGATTATGAAGAGTATCGGAGGGAGAAGAAGAGGAAAGCTAGAGAAGCGGATATGATGAGGGAGCTGGAGAGACGGAGGGAGGAGGAAGAGGAGAGGGAGAAAGAGAGGGAGAGGGAGAGAGAAAGAGAAAGGGAGAGAGACAGAGATAGGGAGAGAGATCAGGGAGATTCCAGATTGAATATTTCTGGCGAGGAAGCGTGGAGAAGGCGTGTGGGGATGAGTGGAGGAGGTGGTGGACGGGGTGTGCCGAGGTCGCCATCGCCTCCCGGGAGTGTGGATGGATTTAGTATTGGGAAGTCGGAGACGGTTGGGTTGGGAGTTGGTGCTGGTGGGCAGATGACTGCTGCTCAGAGGATGATGGCAAAGATGGGGTGGAAACAAGGGCAAGGGCTTGGGAAACAGGAGCAAGGGATTACAACTCCGTTGATGGCGAAGAAAACTGATAGACGGGCTGGGGTTATCGTTAATGCCAGTGACAGTAAGTCTGATAAGAAAGTTAAGAGTGTTAACATCAATGGTGTACCTACCAGAGTACTGCTACTTAGAAACATGGTATGCACATTTTTAATGTTAAATGCTTGTTTGGTTTCGGTGTTTATGTGCTTGTTAACGACGCTGAGAGGTTTCATGAACTTTATGAATCACATGATCATGTTTTATATTTCAGCTGCATTGTTTTGATGGGTGTTTTTAAGAATAGTACAGATTTTGTTGTTTGTTATGCTATATATTTTTGTTCTGTGTGCTGTTTAGTTTTAATTTGAAAATAGCACAGGCTAATGAATATTTGGCATATGATGTGGCCTTCTGATGTTTTGACTTGGTGATCACTGGATGTAGTGATATCGATTATATATATTTTTCTTCTAACTTAATAAGCTACAATCAGCTTATATCATTAGCCTTATTAAAATGAACACATCACACTTTTTACTAGGATTTCTTTTTGCTAACCGTTCTGTTTTATGAGTTAGAAATTGTGTCTTAGTAGCAGTTACTAGTTAGTGAATAATTGACCATTCCTTCACTGTGTTTCTGAATATACATATTAAATATCTGTTAATGTTATATATTAGATTAGAAGAAAGGAGGTCCAAGTGGGCTGGCCTCTGTTAGTTAGACATTGTCTGTTAAAACTTGAAACTGTTAGAGAAGCTGTGGCCGGACGTGTTAGTTAGCCTTCCCTAACACAATAGTAGAGGTAGTAGTATACAAAGAGGGGGGGAATGTAATTGAGGGATGTTAGCTGGTCAGTCTGTTTTTGGTGGCAGAGACTAAGCTCTTGATCTTTGATAAACGTTCTTAATCACACAGGGTTTAAGTCACAGCTCCCATTGCTCAACTTGGCTTCTACACTTAATTTGGAAGCTGTTGTTTGCTTTTAGTGTCTACGATATCAGATTTTCCAAAAAGAACTCAGTAATCTCATGTGGAATATCTTTCTGGAGAAATTAGCTTGACTGTTATAAGATCAGTGATGTTCTATGAACAAATGTTAGGAAATGAAGTGTGAACAAGAGTAGAAAACAATTGTTGTAAATATGAGAATAGATGAACAGACATAGAAGACAAGATATGATTAAGAATGAAAATATCTGAAAGAAAGTTGTAGTAACAAATGTCAAGGATATAAGAAAATGTCCGTGATAAATACTGGTCCATGATAACGTTGAAAGAAAAGGTTGGAGAAAAAAATGAGTACAGTCAGTTGTTCCTTCCAGGATTTGGAGACCCTGAAATCTTTCCTTCTAAAACCAATCTCCAACAAAACATAAAACTCCAAATCTTCTCTCCCTTCTCTTTGTGGCTTATCCCTGCAATCCTGTTGGAATTCTAACCAACTCTATCCATGCTGACTAGCAAACCAGCTCGCTGGGTGTCCCGACAATACTCCACCCTGAAATTTTCCCTTCTCCTCAAGCTAACTTCAGGAGAGTACTCCTTCATTCATTGTCATGCAGCAATCTCTCACCTTATCCTTCCCTCGGATATTCCTCCATCAATATCACGTGGAATTTCATTCTTGCAAACACAGGCTTACAATATTTCTCATCACCAAAGTAACCCCTTCTTGACCTCTGTAATTATGCCTCAGAAAATCTCCATTGGATTCTTTCCGTAATAACTAGCTGGTATGAGTGTGAATTCTTTATTCCCAGACTCATGTTCCTCTTGGATGAGGGATAACTGATGTATGAAATTCCTCAGTTGCTGTCAATACATTCCTTACCTTTGTCAGGTACCCCATTAGTGGAAACCTAATCCTATAAATCTCCAACCAATTTTTAAAGGGCCCGACTCATTACATTTGCAAGAGGCTTTGTTGGGTACCTTGTTCTTCTCACAAATATCTGGACATAGTCCGTAATTTCTACCAAATACTTTGCTGGTTGTAACTTCAACTCTACTCTAATCTAATCTCATCTTTTAGTCCTTTCAAGAAAATTTTAGTGGTTTGTGTCTGTACCTCAAAGAGACCAGCATACTCTCTTACTCCTCCACAAGAATCACTTGTTTCAAGCCCAAGAGTAATTCACAGGGATTCTGCATCATGGAGGAGGGAAACCTCCTAATTAGTGCTGCTCTGAATTCTGCCCATATGAGGGATTCTGATTTCTGAGAAAATAAATCCCACCACAAAAACAAGTACAAAGCCCAACCTACATAATTTCTCTGTAACATTTCATTGTCAGCTACCCTTTCCATCTGTCAGCCATCCATATGCATCTCCCCTGAGAATGAGGCCTTTGCCTCTGCTGTCCATTCTTCTCTTGTTCAGAGGAGATTCAGAAGGTGCATATTGATTTTTTTTCGTTCCCTTACAAGTTTCGTTACATGATTGAGGATGTCATCTCAATAAATTTAAAGAATTGGCCACTTCTAGGAAACAGCACGAATATTGACGTGGTCAGAAATTATAAAAATTCGTATTTATATACCACATACACAGACACTCTCAAAAAAACAAAAATGGGTTTCTAATCTTTTTTTTGATGTGTTTGTATCTTAAATTCCGTTTTCTTTAATCCCTTTTTTCTATTGAAAACAAATGTATACCTTATCAGTCACAAAAGAAAAGTCAAAATTTTATACCACATACACAGACACATAATTTTATGGTTTAGTTTAGAAGGAAGGGTGTACTTGCAAGTAATACCATTTTCATAACAAACAAGCATGCATCTATGGTACATGTTCCATTCTTTTTATTGTCGTTGAAATTGGCAGTGATACAGATCTCTCTCTCTCTCTCTCTCTCTCTCCCCCTCTCTCTTTCTCTCTCATTGTCTTTTCAAGTATTGGATAATCAGCAATGCCATTGGTCTGGTGTATGTAGCATGGTTAATTTTCTGATTATATGACTTGGATGTATCTTGGTTGATCACTTTTCCTCCCTCCGTGGATGAGCAACTGTTTTTCAATGTCCTGTTCTTGGAATGGTATGATGTTAATACAGTATGAGAGGATGATGTTTATAATTATTAATATGGTGTAGTTGTAAATCGGGAGCTAGGCTAGGATTCATTAGCAGATTGGGTTTTTTGATATGCTGTCCCTGGATAGATTGTGGCTTTATTTCTTACTATGAAATTTAGGATTAGGATTAGTTCAGAGTGCTGTCAAGTTTGGGTAATGCCTTTTAAGAATTACAGTTCTTTGAGTTGAATATCCATGGTATATTTTCTTTCTTGGGTGTGCTCGCTCTTTTCAAACTGATTTATATCACTTCATGATGCTGACGGAGTCTATATTGTACCTACCAAAGCCAAATGAGCTTATTTTCATTGAGAGCGGGCCTGGGAGTTGAGTTTCCTTTCATAATATTTTGAAGGAATTGAAATTTTTTCAGTTCCTTTTTTGTAGTTCCGAAATTCTTTTTCATTCTTTAGGGAATTTATGATAAGTTCCTTTTGACTTTGTGCCTGCATTGTAATTAATGGTTGATAAATATTTGCTGATAACGCTTAATACCTCATGTCTGTTCTAAACTGTTTAGGCACTGGGGTGGAACATAGATGTGTGCACGGTTTTTTTCCTCATTTGCATACTATTAATGCTGAGGTTGATCACAATTTCCAAAGCAAAAGATCAGATTTAACTGTTTATCTGAAGTTGCCTTTGTTTGACATTTTGATCAACAGAAGAAATTTTCTTAGAAAGAGGAGGGGGAATGAGCAGTCTTTCCTAAGAAAGAAAGAAAGAAATAATACAATCCTCCATCCCCTCTCCTGCACAAAAACCTAAAACAGAAGTCTTGTGACACGGCCCTCTGTAAAGAGCTCATTAATCCTGAAAATTGGAATGTTCAATGATACATTAATCTTTCTTTCTCTTCTAGTCAACTTCTTGGTTTTTGAACTGAAGTTGATGCAATAGCTATGATTTCCACTACATGTCTAGTATTGAGCAGAGATAGATCATATATCATAAAAAGCCTGTGCCTGTATACTGGAACTTTAGGTTGTTTTCCAGAATTCCCGATGAACTTGATTTAGTACACATGTGCTCTGCAACTCTGCATGCTTTGAGCCCTTATTGTTAAGCTTTTGTCATTAAAATCTCAACAGTGATTGTATTAGTTCATCCTAAAATGATGTTTAATTTATTTTATTTGAACATGACTTATTGTTGCTTTGTTTTGAAGGTGGGGCCTGGTGAGGTAGATGATGAGCTGGAAGATGAGGTAGGATCAGAATGTGCCAAGTATGGAACAGTAACCCGAGTTCTGATATTTGAGATAACAGAGCCAAATTTTCCCACCGACGAAGCAGTAAGAATCTTTGTGCAGTTTGAGAGATCTGAAGAAACAACTAAAGCGCTTGTTGACCTTGATGGTCGATACTTTGGGGGTAGAACAGTGCGTGCCACATTTTACGACGAGGACAAGTTTAGCAAGAATGAGTTAGCTCCAATGCCAGGAGAAATTCCTGGCTTCACCTAGAAGAACAGAACGTCTATGATTTTCATCAAGTTGTTCTCAGTGATTATGCTGAAGACTTGAAATTGGAGTTTAATATTTTTAATTACATGATAGTTGAGCATTTGGTTAAGCTCCAATCTTGGTCTAAATGTGTTTGTAACAGTGACTAAGGGTTGTTGCTTAGGAAATTATTGTGATGTCCACACTGAAAACTCCTTGCACTAATGTCGCCACTGTACATTGTTGAACTTGAACGTTCCTTAATATCACGATCACTTGGAGATTGAGATACCATCAAATAAGCTGTCGCCACTTGATCTTAAACTAGTTAAGGTTTATTTACTGAAAGTTTTGTACTAATTAGTTGTTTGTTTATGCGTGTATTACAAATCCATCCATGATACTTGCAGCCCCGAACACGTATGTTTGAAAGTATGACAGTGATCGAAATAAAATGCAAGTGTTTAATTTGAAAGGAGGATATGGAAGTATGGAACTAGCTATGCTACTCAAAGCCTGTTGTCTCATGAATTTCATTTCTCTCCTCTGTTGGGAACCAAAAAATGTTACTTAAAAACTCTAAACAAGTAATAGATGATAGATTGTCTTGAATAGCTTCAAGAGAAAAAAAGGGTTAAAAGTGAAGATGTATTCAAATTCTTGAAGCCTCACCATTGTTGTTTTACGTTTATTTTTGTGTTGGATTCTCAAACTCTTATTTTTCTCGATACGTGGCTATAATTTCATATATTGCCCATGAAATTATATATAACTTAGTGTAAAAGGGGACGAGTAAATAGATACAATTGTTAGTTTAATTCTTTTGTGCAGATTGTAAAGATGCTTCTTGGACAGACAAGTGCTCTTAATTGATCTAATAATGAAACTTTAGAGCGTATGGAGAATTCTAATTCTGGATTCTTAAGTGGATCGTTTACACATTGTTTATTTATGAATTTTTAATGATAGTACTTAATAAATGTTTTATCCCTTCAAATCAGTACTTAAAAACAAAATTACTAAATCATTTGTCAATACTTTATATTATTAAAATTTTAATATTTTTTAATATTAAAATGATGTGGAACTTGTAGAGAAAGAAAGACCTCTACTCAATAAGCTCTCTTCCATTTTTCTCCTCGATGAAGATACCTATCTGGTACCGAGGCTTACGAAGCTAAGCATCACCCGTTGTGGATGGCCTTGGTAGACTGTTGAGAAAAGGGCAACCATGATGTTGGTTAAAGCCATGCTGTTCCATTCCAACAGGGTACTACAAAATGGGTCAACGAGAATTCGTTCCATTCCATCCCTTTCAGTCAAACCAAAATAATGGACCATGGCATCATTCCATTCCCCAAAATTCAAGTATAGTCCAAACACTTCAATAATATAATATATTCTTAACATAACCCTGAGTAAATCAAGAAAATTGCATTCAGAGTTAACCACCAAATTAATTCTAAATCAATATGTTTCTCTGATTGGTTAAATTTTACAAGCATTTAACTAGCAAAATGTAGAGCATTGTACCAGTGCATAACTTGACTATTCCTAGCACCAAAGTCTATGCTCTAACCTACAAACAAAACAAAAGTATCTTGCAACCTTGAACAATCCCACAAAGGTAGGTGGATTTCAAGCCAAGAAAGGTTAGCTTCAGCTAGTTTCAAAAAAAAAGGAAAATTAAATTTTACATTTAGGTTACTAATCTATGACAAATGGCGCATCCCTCTCACCGGTTCCAGGAAATTCGGATACCAAAATTGGCTCTTCTTCACCTCTAAGAATTTGAACTTTGAAGACGATTTTCTCTACGCTGTTTTTCATGAGCTCAAAAACACAAGCGTCTCCAAGCTTCAAATAATTATCTTCAGCAAATTTTTCCCAGCTAACACTATTAAACAGTTTGGTTTTGTTCTGCCCATTATAAGTCGTGCTCCAACTCTTACCCCGATATTTGAGAATAGTCGGAACCGATTTAGAAGGAAGTTCTTCACATATGCTGCTGCTTGGCCCCTATATGCCAACAATACAAGATTTAAATGATTTTGCAATGTACCTTTCCAAAACCTTCACTTACTCATGGTATACGTAATAGAGTATAACAAAATTTAGTTTCATAATAGAGTATAACAGAATTTAGTTTCATCTATAACAGATTATGTTTCTGTTTTCCTTGATATTAGGACAACGAAATAGTTAGTTACTTTTTGATTATCTTATCCTGTTTATAATTAATTGTTACTATTCCTTTAATATATATATATATATGCACAACAATTACAAAGGGATATGAACCTCCACAAACATGAAAACGTCTTGTATACTAAAATGTGCTCAAGATTTCTATGATGCAGACATATGGACCTTTTTGAAACAACAATGAACAATCCAATATGTTTCAAAGCCTGAAACGGAATGTGCTAAAATCAGTGGCCACAAACCTGTCATCTTAATGTAAGATCAAACTTCTTAGAAGCCACTGAAAATGATCCAAATGAGAAGAAAAAAAACATACCATAGATGTAATAATTAGTTGAACAAAGTAATGCATCAACAAAGCAAAGGATAGTATTGCTCTGCTCGTGTGATACTATACTATTTCTTCCTTTTGTGAAATCAAGTATGAAATTACCATATGAAAGCGGGGACTAAGATGTGTTTTCGAAAGGACCACATGAAAGTATGGCTCTCCTGAAAGCGGTTCAATTCCATCCGTTTGCATATTTGTCGAAGGAACAGAAAGTGATGGTAACGAGGCTCAATTTCCCACAGCAACTTGACTGCTACTCACTGAAAATAAATGTGAAATTAGTGATAGACCGTGTACATGAAAGTTAATCTTGATGATAAACTGAGAATGTTGGCTGGAAAACCCAAGTTACATCGGTACAGCTAACTCAAGCATTGAGAAGTTGATATAAAACTGATGCAAGTAACATACATATAGTTTACCGTGGACTAATACTCTCATCCATCAAATTTTGTTGGTAAAAACAAAAAACTGAGATGAACTTCAGTTTGCAAATGTGATATGAAATACTAAGGAAGATGAGTAATCATAGAAGGAAAACAATATGGAATGAATTGATCATAGTAAGCTAATCATCATACAGGTTTAATTTCTATACTTAGAACTTACACTTTTCATTGGTTTAACTTTTTTTTTTTGACAAATTTTCATTGGTTTAACTTGTTTCCTTATTTAGTAATTTCCTATAATTGGATCCATCCCCAAGGGTTATTTGCAAAAGGAAATTTAGGGAAGGGTCAAATTGGATATTCAAAATTATAACCTTTTGAAGAAAAGGTTTTGGCTTTTGAGCGACAAGAGTTTGATCTTCTTGCTCCTACGTGTGCGATGAAGAATTCAAAGCTACATAGTTCTCGGGTAGAAAAGGTTTGTGTGTTGGTTTGTCTTAAGAAAATGTTTTTTGTTGTACTAAATGCGAGTAAAAAAATATTGATTGCGAAAAATTGATTATGGTAAGTTTATTTCATTGTTTATTGATCAAATTAATTCTAAAAATGAGATTTTAAGACGATCAAGTTGTACAGTTTGTGTTCTAAAAAACTCAAAGATTAAAGAGATGTACATGTAATTAATCTTTTTTATTAGAATTTGAGAAAGGCTAGCAACACACATTCTAACATACACTTTTCAACACACTCTCTTTGATTGGTTAAAATTCAAATGGGACCCACCAAATTTATATGGGACTCATATGATTTGGTGAGACTCATGTGAGTTGTAACCAATCAAAGAGAGTGTGTTGAAAAATGTGTGTTCTAGCCTTTCTCTTAGAATTTTTATCTAAGATTGATTCAAATTATTCTAAAAAAACTCAAAGTTTAAAAAGATGTACATCCAATTAATTTTATTTAGAATTTTGGTGTATAATGTTTTTCTTGAATATTTCACTAAAGTGTTGTAAAGATCATAAGATAGGATAAAAAAAATCTTAATTGTATCAAGTACAGTCAGATATAGGTTGTTAAAAAAAAGTACCGTTAGATATAAAAGTTTTAATAGCAAATCGATGGATTAGCATGATGTAAACTGTGGTCCATTGAGTAAATGTCATGTTATTTAACAATTAAATGATAAAAATGATTCGAAGAAAAACTAAATCTTTTAGAAACCTAAACGGCAGAGAGAGAAACAAAGCCAGGAAGAAAAAGGAAAATGCATTGGAAAAAAAAAAGGTGAAAAGAGACAACAGGAAACGGAAAGATAATAGAGATCCGCCGACAGAAGTACCGAAGATGTTTCCTGGACTTTTTTTTTTTTTTGGTTTACTTAGAACAATGATGAAACGAAAACATAGATTGATTGGAAGATAAACACTGATTTTCTACATTTTTTTTCCTATTTCTTTCTCTCCTATGCCTTTATGATTCTGTTCTTCTTTCCTATTATATAACCTAAACAAAAGCAAAATAAATTGAAAAGAGAAGTGATAAAAAGGGTGGAAACAATACCAGTAGAAGACTCTTCTGATCCTTCTTTTCCTAACTTAAATTTCTCCAAGCAATGTTTATGTGTGATTCTAATTTTTCTGTTAGTAACTTAGAGAAAGATCTCTCCTCTAATTCAGATTCTAATATTTATAGGCTTCAAGGATACATTCATGTTACCATTGGATAACATTTGGATCTGATTTCGAATGTTATTTTCCAGTTTTTCATGCATGTCAGGTGAAGGATGGAGTGAACCTCAAGGATACATCCATATTACCATTGGATAACGTTTAAAAGCTGTTTTTGAGAAAAGGTTGCAAAGAGAGAAACTTTTTTTTTGTCATTTTAGTTGGTCAATATCACATCTAATTGGAACTCCAATATTACCAAAATAAATTAGCTACATATCTTACTTATTTTTTAAAATTCATCCCGACAAAATTGAGGTAGTACAACAAGTAGTTTCCCTAAAAGAAAACATTAGTTATAATAATATAGAAATTCTAAAATAATCTTTAATTACGTACTTTATTAATCAAAATAGTCTATGAAATTGAAATAGTCCGTTAATACTATATTAGATCTTTTTATATATAGATTGATATGACGGTAAGTAAATACTTGTGTCAGTAAATAAGTAGATTGAAATAATATTAATGAAATTTTTAAACATAAATGACTATTTTGATTAACATAATGTACAATCACATATTATTTTGAAATTTTGATACATTGAAGGACTAATAAAGTTATTCGTTAAACATTCAAGGGCCAAAATAACTATTTTTCTTTTTATTTTTGAGACGTGTTATTTTTATTTAGGATTAAATATGTTTTGGTCCCTATAAATATATCAAATTTTCGTTTTAATCCCTCTAAAAATTTTGTTCGATGTTTAGCCCTAATAAAATTTTCAATCACCACATTTGGTCTCTATTTTTAAGTCAACTCATGTATTTTTTAATAAAATTGTGTAGAAATATGTAGAATATTGTAAAAATCTCTCCAAAAAAAATATTTTTTTTAACAAAACATGAATTAAAATTAACCTCCAAAAATATAAAAATTCATTTTTAATCCCTGTTTTGTTAAAAAATTCTATTTATTTTTTTGAGAGATTCTTATAATATTATAAATTTTTCTGCTAATTTTTATTCAAAATATGAATTCTACATATGAGTTTACTTTAAATGAGGGACCAAAAATCAAAATAGAAATCTTTTGAGGGATTAAAAGTCAAAGAAATTTTTTAGAAGGACTAAACACAAAAAGTTTGTATATTTATAGAAAATAAACACATATTTAACCTTTTTATTTAAGTAAGTAAATAACTTTGTAAATATGTAGAATTTTGTAAATAAACAACTATTATTCTTTTATATGTATTTTTCGTGACCAAGTTGAGAGAAATTTTTTAGGTGTAAATCTCGTATCCCCTTCACACAAATAGAGAGATTAATCTATTGAGTTGATTTCCCCAAAAAAAAAAAATCTATTGAGTTGATTATTTATTTGAAAATAAAAATCTATTGTGCTAATAATAGCTACATTTGTTCTTCGGATTATACATGATTAGCTCTCCAAGTTATGTAGTCAAAACTCTCTTAGATGAATTTTATAGATTTTGATCAAGAGGGTCGAAAACATTCTTTTTTCAACATTCATTCTAACCCTCATTTTATTGTTCGGTAAAATATACACATCTTGTTATCTTAATTGAGATCCATTTTTTTTACCAGGTTATTCACATTGACGCTTCATCTAAGAGAAATGATATTTCTATAACTATTTTTTAACAATTTTTGTGATAACTTTTTAATATTTACATTATATTTTTACTTGTCAATATATTTTTTGTGTCAATCAAATAGTGGTCGAAATAACAAAACTCAATAATAAACAAGTGAAGATTAAAGTGATTGTACACTTATATTAATAGTAGTTTATCGACAACCTTAACAATGTTACACTATTACAAGGCTTTTGGAAACTAAAAACGACGGTGGGGGCGGTGAAACAATCAAGCTCAGCTATGTGTATCACGGTGTTCATGTGGCAATCTCATCCAAAATACCCTCTCCTCCTCTTACTCAACAGAGACGAATTTCATTCTCGGTACTAATCACTAATCACTTACATATTTTCCTTTTTCACGCAAACACTTTATTAATTGTTTTACTCTCTCTTTTGAATATGACAAAGGCCTACAGAACCTTTGGCATGGTGGGACGGCGAAACAATCTTAGGCGGTAGAGATACACTCTGCGGTGGCACGTGGTTGGCCTCTTCCAAAGATGGTAGGTTAGCTTTTCTCACCAATTTTAGAGAACTCCAGAACATTCCACATCCCAACACTAGAGGCGATCTTCCACTTCGTTTTCTTCAGGTCATTTCATGCACTCCATCTGTTTGTCATTAGTTTAGTCTTCTGCTATCTTTGGTCGGATTCGTTAATGGTTTATATGTTGTTGGCAACAGAGCAATAAGAGTCCCGAGGAGTTTGCGGAGGAAGTGCTAAAAGAGGCTCATCTATACAACGGATTCAACCTTGTATTAGTTGATATTTGCACCTCCACAATGGTTTATGTCTTCAATAGACCAAATCACGGTTATCTTTCTGTTACCCCTGGAATTCACGTCTTGACTAATTCATCTTTGGATGCTCCTTGGCCAAAGGTATACACACTGTTAGTAATAATTGATTCTTGTATGCAAATTAATATACACCACCTGAATTTTGACACTACTAAGTACATTTTTCATTAAGGCTGAACGGTTGCGTCGTAATTTCAAAGAGCTTGTTGATCAGTATGGTGACGGTGAATTTCCAATAAAAGAAATGGTTGAGAAACTAATGACAAATACGGTTAAAGATGATGAAGAGTGCTTGCTACCGGGGATTCGTCCTCCAGAATTTGAATTTCCCTTGAGTTCGATATTTGTCGACACTCAATTTCCTTCGGTGGTAACTAATTAACACATTCCACTTTTTTGCATGCTTAAGCGTAACCTGGATTTTACATTTGACACTGGCTGAAAATTTGCTTGTGCTTAGGGGCCATATGGTACTAGGAGCACCTCTGCTTTGTTTGTTACATCAAGAAAAGAAGTCACATTCTATGAGAAACATCTGGATCAGAAGCAATGGAAAGAGAACATGGTGACTTATCAGATCAATGAGACATAGCAGCATACTAGCATGGACGTGTTTAATTCTACTGCAAAAAGAAAAATGTTTAATTAGTTGGATACTTTGGTTTAGCCACTCCCTAGCTCTTGTCAATATGAATAAAGTGGTCATGTCAATATAGTGATACCTGCATCCTGGACTAGTTTTCAGAATGAGCACATGCTCATCTTGGGGCCGGCTTGCTATTTATAATGTAATATAAGTAAAATTTTAGCATGGTGCACTCCTTATCTATAAAATTTCAACGTATAACTGCACTTGTTTTATCTTCTGTTAACAATTAAATTCAGATTGTCTCACCTAATTTAGGTTACTATTTTAATGCCACTCTACAATTTTAATCAACCATTTTGCCTAGTTATCGCAAAATACGAAATAGGAGAGCCCTTTGCAACCATGTACAACGTTCTGAATAGTTGCCATAATCCTCCAACTCTGGGTAAGATAGATTTCCCCCTTGTGGAATTCAACCTCTGATGGAAATTTCACTTTACCTATGATGTTGTGCATGGCAAGGATAACCTGCCTGTCAAAGAGGACCTTTTAATTGAATGATCATATTAATCAAGACACTTGACTATTCTTTAGCCTTGGCTTACATGAGTGACTGATTGAAAAATATCTGCAAATGACATTGACCAGTGGTATGGACATTGGTACAATCTTCGGTATTGCTTACACAAAGTTTGGAAAGGAATCATTTCTACCAAGTTCGAATCAAGGTTCATTGGATCTGTAAACCAGAATCCTTCGAACAATGGCTTAGTCATAACTGCTAATGTTTTGTACTCCTTTTAGAAAATAGGTTGGCGCATGTTATCAATCCCTATTAGTTTTATATACTTTATTAAGCAAGTTGAGAGAATTTTATACTATTTTGATTTTGATCAAAGAGACTTTTATACCAGATCTACTAAATTAACAGTTTATTCAGAACCTTAACATGGTTACACTGCTACATGCCCTTTCCAAACTATAATGGGTCGCTGAAACAACTTATCAGGAGGCACTGACTGGAATCAATCAATCAAGCTATGTGTATAACAGTGTTCATTTGGCAAGCTCATCCCAAATACCCCCTCCTCCTCTTATTCAACAGAGACGAATATCATTCTCGGTAGTAATCACTTTTACTTCTTTCCCTTATTTCCTTCAAATAGATGGTTTATTTATACTGTTTGACTCTTGTCTCTGATGTTGAATATGACAAAGGCCTACATCACCGTTGGCATGGTGGGATGGCGATACAATCTTAGGCGGTAGGGATGAGCTATGTGGTGGTACTTGGTTGGCTTCCACCAAAGATGGTAGGGTGGCTTTTCTCACCAATTTCAGAGAACTCCATGACATGCTACTTCCTAAAACTAGAGGGGACCTTCCAGTTCGTTTTCTTCAGGTCAAATCATGTACTCAATCTGTTTCTCACATTTGTTGAACAAACATATCTCCAAATTTAACTATCATTCCCTCTCATACTAATCCTATGATACTAATAGAAGCTTGTAAGTCTGCGAAGCACAATAAGAATACAATACTAATAGTGATATTTATTTTTTCTCCATAGATGAGTGTCCTAGTGGCCACACGGGGAGTGGGAAGGGATCGAACCCAGACACCCGCATAATACAACCTCACAGCCAACCACTAGGTTGTAACAACATGATCAATACAATAATACCACTTCACACATTTAGGGAGCAAAACTGACGATTTACTCTTTTATAAATAGTCCCTAACAATTTGTCAAAGAATGAAATTTGGCATGTTAATCTCTGATTCTTTGTTAACATTTACAAAGCACTGAGAACTAACATGACAAATTTGACAAAATGTTGGACTAATTATAAAACATAACTTATTATTTACTTATATTTTAGAGGCTAAGTAGTAAATGAAGCACTACTTTCAAGACATAAGTGTGGATGTTTATCTTCGTTATTTCAATTTCAATCGTGTGTTTATTTGGTACCTAACATCACGCAACATTACATTCATTAATGGCTTATATGTTGCTGGTAACAGAGCAATAAGAGTCCCCAGGAGTTTGCAGAGGAAGTGCTCAAAGAGGCTCATCTATATAACGGATTCAACCTTGTATTAGCTGATATTTGCACCTCCACCATGGTTTATGTCTTCAATAGACCAAATCACGGTCATCTTTCTGTTACCCCTGGAATTCACGTCTTGACTAATGCATCATTGGACACTCATTGGCCAAAGGTACACACACAGTTACTAATAATTGATTCTTGTATGAAAATTAATTTACACCACCTGAATTGACACTACTCCATACCTTTTTCATTAAGGCTGAACGGTTGCACCATAATTTCAAAGAGCTTATTGATCAGTATGGTGACGGTGAATTTCCAATAAAAGAAATGGTTGAGAAACTAATGACAAACACAGTTAAAGATGATAAAGAGTGCTTGCTACCAGGGATTCGTCCTCCAGGATTTGAATTTCCCTTGAGTTCGATATTTGTCGACGCACAACTTCCCTCGGTAATTAACTAACTAACTAACACGTTCCACTTGTTTGCATATATAAGCTTAGCCTTGGTTTTGTATTTAACACCAGCTAAAAACTTGCTTGTGCTTAGGGGCCTTGTGGTACTAGGAGTTCCTCTGCTTTGTTTGTTACATCGAACAAAGAAGTCGTATTCTATGAAAAACATCTGGACCAGAAGCAATGGAAAGAGAACATGGTGACCTATCAGATCAGTGAGACATAGTGAATGGCAGGGATGTGGTTTAGTTCTTCTAATTAAAAAGGAATGTTTAATTAGTTGGATACTATGGTATAGCCACTCACTATCACCTTGTCAATATAAATAGAAGTTGTATTTTTCCACGCAATTAAACAGTCTTACTCTGTTTAGTTTGGTTTGGATCAGTTGATTTATTTTTATCAACTTGTTTTTAACATATTTCTCGCTTGGATTTTGTTGTTGTTTTCGGTCTTTATACTTCATACTTTATAGTTGTAATATAATTAGAATTTTAACTTTATGCCCTCCTTTCCTCATGAATAAAAGTTCAATGTGTAATATACTTCTTTTTTCCCTTCTGTTGACAATTAAATTCAAACTGTCACGTCTGACTTGGGCTACTACTATAATGCCACTGCAATTTTAATTGTATAAATCATTTAGCTCAGTCGCAATATGAATATAAAAATTGGAACCCGTCCCCATGTACAACGTAGCGGATAGCTACCATAAATACTCCAACTCCAAGCCAGATAGATATTAAGCCGGATAGATATTCCATACTGGAATTCAACCTCTGATGGAAATTTCACTGAGATTTATTTACCTGTGAAGTTCTGCATAGCAGGGGTAACCAGCCTGCTGAAGAGGACCTTTTAATTGAATGATCATATTACTCAAGACATTTGGAGCATATTCTTTAGCCTTGGCTTACATGAGTGTTTGAAGATTGACACATCTTTGATATTGCTGCCTACGAAATTTGGAAGATTGAAATAATATGTAGTCTTCTCTCATGACTCAAAGCTTGGTAAGGAATTATCTCTATTAAGTTCTAAATCTAATCAAGTGAGGTTGATTTTGTTGGATCGTGACATATGGCCTATATCAGTTGAAAGTTATTATCAAATAGAGAAAAGAGGGAAAAATTCTTATTGATTGATCAAAGTGTTACATCACTATATATAGAGTTCAAGCATAAGCTATGTAACTAACTCAACTAACTAAAGAAGGATAAAGTACAAAGATTAAAATGCCCTCTAACAATTACTTGGGCTGCAAGCTATCTACTTTATTGTTTTTATTTTCTTCTATGTTTAATATCCCCCCACAAGTTGGAGGTTGGTATATATCTAGCAACCCCAACTTGGAGAGAAGGAGATTAAAAGGTTGAGGAAGCAATGATTTGGTGATAAAATCTGCCACTTGATCTTTAGAAGAAATAGGCAGTAGTTTGAACAAGCCAGCTTGCAATTTTTCCCTGACTATGTGACAGTCAATCTCAAGATGTTTGGTGCGTTCATGGAAGACTGGATTGACAGCTATGTAGATGGCACTCTGGTTATCACAATAGAGAACAGGTGGCTTGATGCATTTGGCCTATAAGTCTCTGAGAAGATATATGAGCCATTGCAGTTCACAGGATGCAGAAGCAAGTGCCCTGTATTCAGTTTCAGAGGAAGACCTGGAAACAATAAGTTGCTTCTTGGTTCTCCATGAAACAAAAGAGTGACCAAGAAAAAAACATTGACCAGATATGGATCTTCTAGTGTCTTTGCATCCAGCCCAGTCAGCATCAGTGTACCCTTTGATTTGAAGTGATGAGTTTCTTGGAAAGAATAAACCTTTACCAGGACAACCTTTAAGGTATCTCAAAACTCTCATAGCTGCATTGTGATGAGTTTGAGTGGGGTTACTAAGGAACTGACTGAGTTGTTGTGTGATATATGTGATGCCAGGTCTAGTTGTATTAAGGTATAACAATCTTCCAATCAATCTTCTATATGCTGATATATCAGGAAATGAAGATGATGAGTCATTGTGTAACTTAATAGAAGGATGAGAGGGAGTGGACAATGGCTTAGAACCAAGAAGGCCTGAATCTTCTAATAAGTCAAGACAGTATTTTCTCTGACATAAGGAGATGCCAGATTTAGAATGAGCAACTTCAAGTCCCAAAAAATATTTGAGTTGGCCAATATCCTTGATTTTGAAGGCATTATGAAGAACACCTTTAATTAAAGTGAACTCAGAAAGAGTGTTGCCAGCCAAAATAACATCATCAACATACACCAGTAATACATTGAAAGAGGAATGAGTGCTTTTGGTGAATAAAGAAGCATCAGAAGCTGCTTGTTTGTAACCATTGGATAGAAGAATAGTGGTCAACTTCTCATACCACTTCATACTAGCCTGTTTGAGACCATACAAAGACTTAGTGAGTTTGCAAACTTAATTGGAATGAGCATGAGGGACACCAGGAGGTATGGTCATGTAAACATCTTCTTGTAACTCTCCATGCAAGAATGCATTATCTACATCAAGCTGATGTAAATGCCAGTTGTTAATAGAAGCTAAAGCAATGATGAATCTAACTGTGGTGAGTTTAGCTACAGGAGAGTATGTGTCAAAATAATCCAAACCCTCAATCTAATTGTATCCTTTGGCCACTAATCTTGCTTTGTATCTCTCTATGGATCCAACAACATTGTGTTTTATTTTGAAGATCCATATGCACTCTATAGGTTTGACTGCTGGAGGGAGATCAACTATTTGCCAAGTACCAGTTTGTTCAAGAGCAGTAATTTCATCTTTCATATCTTGCTTCCAACAATCATGTTTAATGGCCTCAATGTAGGTTTTAGGTTCAATGTGAGTGGTAATAGACAAAGAAAAGAAAGAATGAGAGTTAGATAAATTGGCATAAGAATGATAAGCATAAATGGGATATTTACTAGTTAAATGATGAGTTTGTTTATTAGAAGAAGATGGACAAATAAAATCTTGCAAGTAAGCAGGTTTATGTTTAGTTATAGAGGATGTTCTAATAGGTGGAGGGTTAGGAGGAGTAGTTATAGGCAGTGGAGGAGAAACAGGTTCATCAACAAAATGTGTTTGATTGTGGGAAGGAGTGAAATATTGCCAGTTTGATGAAGATTGAGTAGGAGGTGAAATGTAAGGCAAAATAGACTCATGAAAAGTGACAT
>Ga0315913_1000267_pt1 | contig 41035 bp, 14 predicted proteins | sample MpolsnodulesMG_FD_207736 | JGI IMG/M metagenome (GOLD analysis project Ga0315913, IMG submission 207736) | Medicago polymorpha root nodule microbial communities from Los Angeles, California, United States - small nodules | ecosystem: Host-associated > Plants > Roots > Nodule | place: USA...
AAAAACAATATATATATATATATATATATATATATATATATATATATATATCATAGATAAGCTAAATAAATATATGATAAATATGTTATATATAAACGACAAAACTAAAAACTATATTTACAAAAAAAATCATATTTAATTTTTTTGAAAATTTAAAACTAAAATTTCTATATCCATTAAGTAAATATCAAAACTATTTTTTGTTTATTCATATTTTGTTAGATTTCAATTTTCTATACCAGTTTAATTAAGTAATTTTGTGTATCAGTTTAACTAAATCAATAATGTATGTTCTTACCCTATTCCAGTGATATTTAATCCAACTCATATTACGGTTAAAAAAATTAACATAAGAGGCATTATAGGATAAGTTTTAGAATTAACTTATCATAATTTATCGTCTTATCAAACACTGAATTGAAATATGATATGATACAACTATATGTTTATTATATGGACCATCAAATTGGCCATAAAGACATTGAGCTTATGATTCACCTCACTCATATTTGTTAACACTTACTTTTTTATTCAATGTGAGATTTCTAACTCACATTTGTCACATACATCTGAACCATTACTGGATCATGACGGAAGTCTGGATGATTATCATATTGAGTAAAGAGCAACTATACAAATGAGGTTGAACATCCATCTTAACCTAAAATCTTAAAACATCATGTTCATAAGTTATCTCACTTATATATTGTTCAACTTCACTCTTACAACCCATAATATGTTTGGTTTTTGGATGAGTTTATTTTATTTTGTTAGGAAAGGATATGAGCTGAATCCTTTATTATGATTCTGAACCAATTTTCCCCATCGATATTCAGTTATTTTATTTGTGAAAACCTTGCATTGTTTTGTCACGCCTTATGCACTAGATAAAATATCTTTGGTAGAAAGTTTTGATTATTATTAAGCAAATAAAATGTGTACCTAGAAACAAAAAGGAAACACCAAAATGTAAAAGTTTGGAAAAAGGCACTAGTAATAATAAAGAATAAAATTAAGATCTTATGGTCCCAAAATGTTTATATTCTATTGCATCTACATCGAGGGGGAGATAGCAGCAGAACAGAACAGCACGGCACGGCAGGGTCAGATTTGTTTTGGAGTGCACAAAGATAACAACCTCTGGCAGTAGAAGTGATATATGACAATCAAAGACATAAGGCAAAATATCCGTACCTTTTTTGGTTCTAATATAGACAAAATATTACAACTATTGATGATGCAGCTTATAATAATTAACAAAAGTGAAATACCATTAATCATATCATATCATATGAATATTGAATATACTATTTCTCTACCCACCTTACCCCTCGTGATTTGAGGGGCATTGTTTGCACTTTTTCAGTTAAAAACAGTTATCGATGGTGACCAAGTTTACTTTTTCTCCACCATCCCCAAGATTTTAATGTTCACAACGATACAGTAATTTAATTAATGTGATTATTGTTCATATGCATGTCTGCTTTTATGGACAAATGAAGAAGGTGAACACAAGGTGCTGCGTTTTATGCTTTGTGTTTTGTCCCATTAAAACCATCCTTGTCCAATTATGTCTCTTTCCAATGGCCCCCTTATATAAAATTAGGTTTTACTTTCACCTAACTTTGGTCCCTTTTTAAAAACAAAAGTATGATTTAATTCTTTGATTTACCTTCCAATATCTGTTGGGACTTCTAGACAAGTCTTAAGCAATTGGGTTGATTATCACATTCAACTAAAAACAACAATATAAGTATGTACATATCATCTTTAACCAAAGTGAATTAGGTAGTAATAGGGTTTATCATCATCATCTAATTTTCTTCAAACTGGTTTTTATTTTTAATGAACACGTTTTGAACAAAATACAAATCAATTTAGGTAATACTTGGTTTGACATTTTTTTTGTAAGTGGGAATTGAATATGGCACTCTAAGATTAATAAATAACTCACACACACCTGATATGATTATTTGCATTAGGTCCCAGTGGTATTTGAGATTTATGATCTGTTTGGAAGAGGATTTTGGAGGATTTCGTTTTGAAGGGGGTTTTGGAAGAGAAAATTTTAGATGACTAAGTTTATATTTTGAAATATTATTTTAAGAAAATTGAACAACAACATGATAAATAATCATATAATACTTCAATTACATTTAAGTAACTTTTACAAATATTTTATAATATTCATAATTTTAAAAAGAAAAAGTATGTCATCTCCTCCAGTTCAAAAAAAAATCGTCCAACACCCTTAAAGTACAAGATCGTAGAAGCAAATGGGAAATTTAACATAAGATAATCAAATTATGTATTCAAGTTTTTTCATAAAAACTTAGTATTTTGGTAGTGTTATTTTTTTTTTGGTAGTGATAAAAACTTAATGTATCTTTTGTTAGCAAATACACAACAAACTTATAAATTAATTAATTTTTTTGGTAGGAATAACGTAATTAATTTTAGATATACTTCTATGAACCCTGGATGATAAACATTCTAGAAAAATCATTATTATCTTTAAATAAATAGAAGCCCTATTAATTCCCTTTTTTTAAATCCTTCAACAACAAAAAGTTCCTTGTTTTTTAAAGGAAAATTAGAAAAGTGAAAATTATTATCAATTAAAGTATTACGTACAAGGAGATTAAAATTCTATCCTTGTGTGCTTATTAGGAAAAGGAACATTTTCCATTAAGATTCACAATCAAACTTTTAGCAATAAACTGACGCTTCATAGATCATTAATTTCTCTTGTTAGACTGTCCGTTCACAAGAAAATAACGGTTTGTTTGTCAGTTGTGAAATCCCTTTTTGCATGAAAAATGGGAGGTTATAAAGGTGTATTAAGTGTAAAGTCTCATATTAGAGGAAAATGTATATCTCGACTAAGATGACTCATGCTTAAGGTGTATTTGATCTGCTAAAAGTTAAATATCAAATAGAACAACTCAAAAGAAAAGAATAGATCACAAGACAAACTTTTAAGATACTAAACTATTTTTTGTCATGAAAGTTATTTGGTAAACAAAGTGTTATTTTGACATTGAAAAATGATTAATCAAAGGAAAAAGTCAAACAACAAATATAAGAATATTTATTTTGACTATCCGTGGTATCCTGTATTCTGCACCCTTAAAGATCTAAGATTTTGGATTAAAATGAGGTGTGTCTAACGCCGTTGTAGGAAGTTGTTCAAAGTCCAACAATAACAAAGTAAGTATCTAGAGAATCACAAAATTATCCTTTATTTCCTAACAACCTGATGTCGTGTCTATTGACTCTATTCCTTAACAACCCACCAATATTTTCGTTGTTTTTTTTTCGTTGTTAACATCGCAATCATGAACAAATACAAGACTTATGTATTCTTTAAAAAATAACCTCTTAAATAAACCAATAACTTAGTTTCACATTTCATTAAAAAAAAAAAAACTTAGTTTCACATTAATTAGTTTCCAGTTGCATTTGTTTTTCATTGACTTTTCCAATTGCATTCTTGTAACAACCAACTTCCAGCTCCTAAGTTTTGAGGGTGGAATCATAAAATGCATAAAACACTTGTCATTTAGATTTAAATTTGTTAAAATGTACAAATTCAACTATACACTAATCATGTACATACTTTTAAGAACAAATAACTAACTGCCCTAACAACTAAATAGATGATCTGACAAATCAACGGAGGCCAGCCTATGTATAGTTGTAAAAATGAGATGTGAAAAGCTATGTAGCACCAAAATTTATGATTGAACGTGTGTTCAATGTTCGATACTGATACAACATCAACGCATATGATGACATACGACAACTAACTAATTCATTTTTCATTTTTTGAAGAAGTCAAACTAGCCTTCCAAAAATGGTATTAGGGATAATCGAACTTGAGACCTTTAGATGAACACATCGTAAAGTGCCAAACCAACACGCCAACCCAAGTGGGTTAACTAATTCCTTTTTTCAAATTATTACTAATGTCCACGTGTCAGCGTCAATGCCTCATAGGTGACCAGTAAAGCCCAGGCACAATAGCTTTCAAGTGATATGTGATTGATATGTGCTAATGCCTAATAATCCTAAATTCCCAACCAAGCTAAGAGAGATTGAGAGTGAAAGGGGGAAATGAAATAGAAAATATAGTGGAATTAAGCTAACAGTCCTATTGCCAATAAATTCATGTTTCCCCTATTTTCTAATTCCCATCACCAATAGACACATATGGCATAGACAATGACAGTTGCTATCTATCATCTTATTGATGCCCCTACCATTTATGTATAAGCACATGCTTCTTTTCCACAACATATGTTCTGTTTCTAATTTACATGAAAACTAGCTATAATAAGTTTTTTTTTCCTCCCTTTACCATTCTTCCTACCCTACCAAGAGGGGCTCCCCATATACATTTGTTGTAAATATATGTATCTTCATCTTATTGATAGGCCATATCATGATAAGTCACATTCTTCCATTACCATTCTATTCACTTATAAGTAACTTTTTTCATGATGTTGGGAGTTGGGGTTAATGTGGGACTGGTGTTGTAAATACTATCATTAATAGGAAAATGTATGACAACTTAATAAGCTAGGTTCTTATGTCTATCCATAACATTCTATGTTTTTTAATCCACTGTGAACTGTTCAATTCATGTTGCATTGATTTCAATTAAGGTACATTGATCAGAACTCAAAATTAGGCCATGCTCCTAAAATGAATCATACACCTTCCTCACCTACTAGTGTATGATATGGCTTCTAATTTTAAGTCTGTAGCTAGCTATATACTTCTTGATATTTATTAATTAGTATACATTGAATTATAAAATAACTATACATACATGAGCTCTGCATGCATCTCTCATTTTCTAGGTCTTGGTTACATTAATTGCATGACATGTATCTACATCCATATTCATGACTTCTAATTAATTCATACATTGATTTGAGGAATAGACAGACACTAAAAAAAGTCTCAAAACAATAAAAGCAAATAGATACCAAAGCTAGCTGTTATTGTCTATGTGATGGCAAAGCTGTTTAATAGTAGCTTTCAAAATGAAATGCTACAGAACAAGTGTATATGGACACTATTAAGTATTAAGTTATTAACATCTTAGGAAAGAAGGAAAAAAGAAAGTATATCCAATTCAGTGAAAGGATGCTAGACAGCATGGGCCAGATATCAAATTGAGCCCATTAAATAAGCCCTAGCCCACTCAACCGACATTGAAACTCATCCATTTAAAGGTGAATTTTACATTGTTGTGCTCTATATGGGAAATGGGACCTAGTTAGTAAGTTGATAGAGGTAACCACTAACCAGCTCCTGAAGAATTGGACAATGTACTGCTCTAGTTGGTATTGGTCAAAATTCTATATTATGAGCCCACAATTCATAAACATGCTTCTGGCAATGGGTAATACCAGCTTTCACAAGGCCCACTTTTGGACCTTGGTGGGTTCCTACCATTGCTTAGTGGGCATGTTGAGTGGTAATGGCAACATGGGACTGTAGGTGTGGGTTAGAACCGACACAGATAAGGACAAGACATGTCTTTTGGCAAATGGAGCTCAATAAGGTGAGCTTCAGTAGGGAGGGAGGGATCCATCAACATCTTTGGTCCACTAAGTCACGCCTACTCTACTCTGCAGCAGGTAACAAAGCTTTGTAGACATGAGTATTTGCAAGTGAAGCGTGTCCGGTGTCTATCACGTATCGGTATCTAACACCGACACATGTAGTTACGCTCATTTGTTCTATTTTCTGTAATTATTATTACCAATCTCAACATGTCATTATCAAACTGTGATTATTATTACCAGTATCGACGTGTCTTTATCAAACTGTGTTCGGCTTAAGAGTCCCGTTGCATAAAACTACTACCATAAAGTAAAAACCATATAGTGACTTGTGTGGACCAATCAGTCATGTAGTAAGTTATTGGTATTCAGTTATTCACATGTCAATGATAAGTCACAAATTTGTGGAGCATGTAAAGGCTATATAACATATGGCAACACTGATGATGGATGGGTTTGCCACTTCAGCCCTGAGTTACATCGAACACAAAAGGCCTGCAGTTTGTTAAACATGTAAGGGAAATTTTTAGGGCCTAATGGAGCATAATTAAGAGCCCAATATTGAGAACCCTTTATGCTAGTACTGTTCAAGCTAAGGTTCAATCAACTTTCAGATATGTGGCTTTTCATCCCAATGTACCTGGACCAGGCCAACTGTCCATAACCTAAACCTGTACCTTCACATTAACTTCCATGAAATGCATTAAGTTTTGAAATTTTGGACCAATATACCAATATAAGGCATCAGCCTCTAAGAAAGTAACAAATTAGTTCTGCCACAAAGCAATAACTTTCTAACACAGAATACAAGGTGTTGCTATGATTAAGAAAGAGAGAAAAAATGGTAGAATATCAGCTTCTTTCAGTTTTCAAATTTCAACTACCATGCTGTTGCTAAAGGAACATTCAAAATTACATATCCAACACATAGATGTCTCATGCTGTTGGTTTCTTATGAGACAAGAAAATACTTGCTGACCTCTTTGGCAATGCCTTTGACTACAAGAATTGTTAGTTTCAACCATTATCCATGGTTACTCGCTTACTCCACTTAATAGCCTTATAGGATTGGGAGTACACTGATAAATTCTCTGTTGCTGTTAGTATTCATATGACCGTGAATTGAATTTCAAAATGATTGAGAACAATTGACATAAAATACTGCACAAATATACATATTGCCTTAAAAATTGGTATGCAAACTAGTGATAGAATTCAAATTTTCATTTATCTGTGTACCTTAACATATAACTTCTAGAACAAAGAAGATATGTGACATGATTGTAAGAGACCAATTTCATCCATGCATTCATGTTCAAATAATTATCAAAAGAAATATGATATGTATTGCATCATTCAAAGGTTTAATTAATGACTGAAGAAGTCAACTAAGTACCATTACATATAGCATAATTGTTGCAGGAATAAAACCAATAAAAATAACTTATGCCTAAACTGGAACTAGCTAAAATTAATTACTATCTTAATTCATAATCTCTTTTTGATGAAATACAATTCATCACAACAAAAAAAACTAGAAAGTCCTAAAGTTTACTCAAATGCATCATCATCGTCATCAGGAAGAGGCTGAAATGCTGGCATACATATCTCTTGTTCAATCCTGTAAAGAATATAAATCAATACAGAAAATCAAATCAGTAACAAAGTAATAGGGAAGAACAAAATAGCCTAAATGCTGCTAAAACACATATAAAACAGAAGTCCTTACGATTCTTGCGCAGCTATATCAAAGGAGACTTCAGGAGGAGCAAGAGCAGGCATCTCCACAAAGTGAAGGTTCATATTACTGGAAATTGGAATCATAAGACCAATCAGTAAATAATTTGCTACCATTCATGCATCAATCATGACATCGGCATATATATCAAAGAATGAATAGAGTATATTCAATTAGTTACTTACCCTGCAAGTTTCTTGGCAAGGTATAAGAAAGGTTTCTCAAAATTATAGTTACTCTTTGCAGATATTTCGTAGTATTGTAGATTCTTCTTCCTGTGAAATATAACTTGCTTTGCTTTAATCTGTCTATTCTTCACATCGACCTTGTTTCCACATAGGACAATGGGTATGTTCTCACACACACTGTGATTATTAACAAGAAATTAATAGTCCCAAATTAGTAAGCTGAAAAATAGCATAATGCAAGTAAATGCCAAATGCATAAGAAAAACTAAAATTGATGAAATTAGTGAACTGACCGAGTGATATCTTTGTGCCATGTTGGAACATTTCTGTATGTCAAACGAGCAGTTACATCGAACATAATAATAGCACATTGTCCATGCATGCTGCACATAATTCATAGGTTTTCATCAGGACAAAAGGAAAATTACTCTATACTGAACAGAACAAAAAGAAAATAATTAGTTTAACAAGCGCGCGAGAAACGTAATTATATGATTAATGACTAAATTGGTAAGGGAGTTGGAAACATAATGAAATTAAGATGTAGATAGTATACAACTTACTAATAAGCATCTCTGAGACCACCAAATTTTTCTTGGCCAGCAGTGTCCCAGCAATTAAAGCGAATTTTTCCACAATTTGTATAAAAGTCTAGTGGATGAACCTCCACACCAATGGTAGCTGTTGTATTACAAAATTAAATTAATTAAATGAATGAAGCATGCATAGTGTGGAATTAATAAGTAAATTGGCCAACTTAAACAACATATATTACGTTCATATCTCTTCTCAAATTCGCCAGTTAGATGCCTTTTAACAAAAGTGGTTTTTCCTGCACCCATAAACAAATAACAATATCATAAATAATTAATATGAAGTGTGTGTTTGTGTTTATTAGAAGCAGAATTAAGTGGAAAAAAGAAAGAAAGATCGATAAGAAGTACCCGTTCCACCATCGCCTACAAGGACAAGCTTGAAAGTCGGATAGTTAACAATTTGCTGCTGAGGGAGAGCCTGTATAGAAACGGGACAAAACAAAAACAAAAGCATTATATTTATATGAATGAATGAATACAATGGAGGTTACTAAGACTTGAAAAAGAAAGATGAAGCAATTAAGTAGTTAATTTTCTTACCATGAAATTGAATGAATGAATAATAGTATTGTGGAGAGTGCTCATATATATACAGGTTGCTGTGTGTGGACTTTGAAATAACGCAAGCCTTTATCTGACTTTAGAATCACGCACATTTTGTTTTTGACTTTAAAATAACGCATGCATGCACGACTTAAATCGATTATAAGATTGCTGAGTTGACTTAAAAACCACGCACACACTCCTTACGGTTATCCCTCTATCATCTACTTACCAATCACGCTTCACTCTTCTCTCGATGCTCAAGAAATACTTATATAGTCACAAACACAAATAAAAAGTGGTTAGACACACATATTTTAAAAAATTAAAAAACTTAACCACTTTTTATTTGTGTTTGTGCTTAAGGAAGACTGGCTCCTCGATGTTGTACTAGTCTAGACTCCGCCTAGTATCATATTCTTTTTTACTTCACAATATCTATTGTATCATATATACTCCTAAAAAAACTATTGTGTCATACTAATCTCTAAGAAAAACATAAATTAATATATGGAATAATTGGCCAACATGTTATATATATGTTCCTTCCTTAAAAAAAAAATGTTATATATATGTTCCTTAAATGCAAAATAAAAAAATTGAAAATATAAAGATTGGGTCAAATATTTATTTTTTATCCCAATATATAGGTCCAATATGTGCGAGTGCAACAAGTTCCTTACCACAAGGTTTAAAATTTCGATTAATACGTTATAGACCCAATTGAATTGACACATATACACGCTCTCTTCTCTCACACGGGCAAAATAGCAAGGAAAACATAATAAATATTACGCTTATGAAAAAAATAAAAGGTTGGCCCAATTTAATTAAGTAACTAGAATATTGTCAAAAAAAAAACTCGAAGTTGTATTTTGATGTTATTGAGTATCTATTTTTGATGGTATTTACAAGTTTTTTTTTATGTTATTTTCAATTTAAATAAAAATGGCTTTTTTGAGTTTTTTTTAAGGACTCTTTTTTAGTTTTGAATGCTTCTGTTCATTACAGACTCGATTTTTAAGATTAGAACATGATCTCAAGATTGTTTAAGATGACCTTGATATATATCGGGATCCATTTACATCAGCAAACAAAATTATTGAAGAAAAAAATTAAGGATTTTTTTTTCTATTATAGGATGAAATTGTGTATTTTTTAATTATGTACCTGAAGGATCAAATTGTTCCAATTTAATTAATGTTACTAGCGGAAAGACGGGCACTCACGTGCCTGTCTTTCCACTCTTTTTATTGCGCTTACGTTTAAAAATTATGAATGGTGTTTTTTTTATAAAATTTTGATTTTTATTAAAACTAATTTGCTGCTTTCAAGCTATAACAAACCAAACTAACCATGATTATCTATTTCAATGACATCAATATAACAAAAAAATATAATCTAAATTCTTTTTTTAATGACACGAACAACAATCTTTATTGTAGAAAAAATTGTTTAAGGGTATAATTGGGATGATGAAAAAGTAAATATAAATATATTCATCGAGTTTGTTACACTTTTTAAATGATAAAGGAAAAAAAACCAGACATATATATTCATATCGTTATTGTTACATTTTTTTAATATTTAAATTTATTCTTATCTATTTGTTAAATGTGTTATTTATTTGTATTGAAAATTGATGGCATTTTTGAAAAGAAAAATCTAAACGAAAAAAGCTGAAAGGGATAGTTTTCTTTATATATACTATAGATAACCTAATTGCTCTCTTTTTTTAGTGTGCATGATTAGGTATCTTCTGTGCATATTTGTGTAGATTAACCCCTCTAATCTTGTGAGACACACATCAAACTCCCACTAAACGTTTTAACACAAACTCAAGTCCGAATACAAAATATTGATTAGCGTAAAAGAGACTTGTCTTATCTCATTGTGTGTCTTTATATACGAGAGGGGTTAGTCTGTTATTTTGTCATCATTGTTATGTCATTGGACATAATGTCACGAATTGCAAGTGGTTGAATCTTGAAGCGGCCAAGGTTAATGACCGTGGGAAAAAACAAGTGCCTGAAACAAACAATCAACCCTGTGTTGTGAAAGGAGCTTCTTCCTCTGGTACATTACGTTACGTCTCTGTTGTTCCCCCACCAACAGCTGCCACCATTGATGCTACTGCGACACAAGTTGATGTTCCCCCACCAATAGTTGTCACCGCTAATGCTACTGCAACACAAGCTGCTGTTCCCCCACCAACAGCTGCCACTACTGATGGAAATGCAACTCAATTTGCTGTCCCAACTGCTGCCACCACTAATGAGAATGTGACATAGTCTCTTCCCCAAAGAGATGTTGCAGCAGGTTCTTTCCGTCATATCTTGCAAGATGTTTCAGATGCAATCCTCAAGGTACTTTACCTCGGGCCGATATACCTGTTTTAGAATTGGCAGCAATTATAGAGCACGATGACGTGCAAAAATCTTTAGAAGCAGCAACTCTCACGGTAACTAGTAATGAGAAAGTTCATTCGGTTCCGACAGTTTATGTTCCTCCTTTTTTTACTATTGAGCACGTTGACGTGCATGATGATATGAATGATAATGTATCTCAAAATAGAGAAGGGAGCCCAATATCGGCGTCCAAGGGTGCTAATGATTCCATTCCTCTTGATTTGGCAGCGGTACAAATGCTTAGTCAAGACATGCGGCCTCCTTTGCCTGTAATTGATCCAATTGTGAATGCTTCGACGGATGAATCCCAAGACAACACTACATCAGGTCATGCAATTACTATTACTTCTCTAGAGAAACATAGTGTTGAGCACGTTGACGTGCATTCTGGGTTAGGCCATTCCTTGGTGTCACCCGTGATTGTAGAGCGGTCCCTTGCTGTAAGCGCTAGCATGCCCACGACAATTCAAGAGGAGCAAGTGGTTGCCGAGTTACACAACAAGAAGTACATCCCAGCAAGAATATTCAGCACGGTCTAGATTTGTGGGACAGAGTTCGTGAATATGATGAAAGATCAGCTGCTGAAGACTTCACAACGGTCCTAACAAGGAAACAGAATCATAAAATTAAATTACAACAGGTCTTAGCAAAGCAGCCTACTAAAACCCGTTTTCGGGGTGGTACTCATCAGACTGTTCCATGAATTTTCTCTATTGGAATGTTAGAGGTATCAGTAATTTTGATACTCGGATGGCTTTAAAGAATTTATATATGTCTCATAAACCTCTTCTTTCGGGATAGATGTGGTTTACCTAACTACAGATTTCCTTAATCTGTTTTTTGGTTGTTTTTGTTTTCTGTTTTTTTATTTCCTTTATGTTTTCTTTTGAGGGTTTTGGCCTAGTCCCCCTCCTTTGTAATTATTTTTCCCCTCTTTTTAATAAAATCTCTAGAGTTTGGCGGCATAGGATGGATGTTTCTCGGGATGTCAACCTAGTTGGTATGTCGATGTTGCCTCTTGATACCTATCCTCTCTCCTTGCTTATAAAAAAAATACTATAGATTTAAATTTATTCTTATCTATTTGTTACATATGTTATTTGTATTGAAAATTGAGGGCATTTTTAGAAAGAAAAATTCAATCCAGAAAAGCTGAAAGGGGTAGTTTTCTTTATATATACCATATATAGGCAAATTCTACCGTACACTCAACATATTTGAGTGTACCGGTACACCAAACCCTAAAATTTACAGTTAAATGAGTTGCTTTTTTAAGAAAAATATTATTTTTTATCATTTATAATTATAATGATTAAATCTTATCCACTAAAAACGTCAACGAAATAAAATTGAATTTTTATCACTCATAATAGAAAACTTTGATTATTTTATACGATAATATGTTAAAAATTTACTATGATTCTTATAAACAATGAATGATGTGTTTTTTCTTGTGAAATGATATTTTGTAAAATATAAATGCCAACAAATAACTATTTATTACATAAAATTGATCGTTAATTTATAGATTTAGGAAGTAAGAATACCGGTACACCACAATTTACGAGTGTACCGTAGAAATTCCCCTATGTATAACCCAATTTTTCTCTTTTTTTAGTGTGTATGATTGGGTATCTTCGGTGCATATTTGTGTAGATTAACCCCTCTAATCTTGTGAAACACGCATCAAACTCCCACTAAACATTTTAACACAAACTCAAGTCCAAACACAAATATTGATTAGCGTAAAAGAGACTTGTCTTGTCTTATATCATTATGTGATTCCCGTCTACATGCATTAGTTGTACGACATGGGTATGGGTATGGTCTAGATCCCATATCCCTTTGCTTGTATATTGGTAAAGTGGTGCAGGTTTTTTCATTAATTATGTGGAATATTTGGTGTGATAGAAATATTATTTGGTGTAATATTTGCTCGTCAAGTGTTTGGTTCAGCAAATCCTTCCTATGACCCTCGTCCAATGTGTGATGTTTGTTGGCAGCATGGTGATCAGGTGATGCAGATACCTTGATCCTGATTATCGATGATAGTGCTCTTACAAATCCAAATAAAACATTCTTTGAAGGTTCAGTTAATAACTATGAGAGCTCCTTCCTAAGTTCAGAGCTTTTTTTGAGGAAAAGTTCAGAGCTTTGTTGGCAAGCATGTTTCAAAAAGTTGTTATGTTTTTGAGACTTTTGTATGTTGTGTAGTTGGTGACTATAAGTACCGATAAATTTCATATTATGTCATTTTTTTTGGTGGATATTATGAATTTTTGGCAAAAGATTGAAATATTACCTTACATCATATTCACAACTGAGGAAGCATTCCCTATAGTATGTTTGCAAATGCTTTAGAAGTGTCCTTTTTGAAGGATTAATTTTCTTTTTTGTGTTGTAACAAAAAAAACCTTTGATTTTTTTAGCCCTTTAGAGTTTGGTCGGAAGGAAATAAAGCATGATCTAAATTGTTACATCAAAAAATCAAACTCAAAACCCTTCATAGTATGGTTAGAAGGAAATAAAATATGATCTAGATCGTTACATCAAAAAATCAAACTCAATTCTGCTAACAATTATCCTATATTAAAAAACTATAAAATAATTCATGATGTTATTTTAAACACCATTCTTATCGCAATATATTGTACAAAATTCACATTTTTAGAGGAAACATTTTTTGGCACATAGTTCTCCTCAAAAAAATTTTGGTACATAGTTTTTTTTTAGGGAATTTTTTGGTACATAGTTATTTTAAAAAAAAGGGTTATTTAAGTTTTTAGTCCCTATATATATTCACAATTTTGGTTTTAGTCCCTACAAAATAAAATCACACTTTTTAGTCCCTGTGACATTTTCCTTAAGCATTTTAAGGACCAAAACTGTTGATGGAAATTTTTGACAGGGACTAAAAGTGTTGATGGAAAAATTTATAGGGACTAAAAATGCTGATGAAAATTTTTATAGGAACTAAAAAATGTGATTTTATTTTGCAGGGACTAAAAACAAAACTGTGAATATTTATAGGGACTAAAAACTTAATTAACCATTAAAAAAAAAAATGTTCCATATTTGAGTCATTTCTTTTCTTTGACACACTATTGTAGTCATCTCAGAAAAAGGTTATCAGTGTGATTCATTGTATCGGGAAAAATCCCTCCCTGCTGACCCCGTTTCAACAACTCGATCTCGATCTCGATCGATTCCGCCATGGCGCCGACGTCGTTCGATCCTGCCAACATGTAATTTCTTCTCATCCATACTTCAATAATTCAATTTTCACATTCATCTCCTTAATCAATTCTTTAACTGCTATGCTACAGAGAACCCGTTGCAAGAAGGAAGAACAATGGTCCTCCTCTCAAGTTCCTTTTTCCTCTCATATATGCCCCTGTTCTACCTCTAAGTTAGTCACTTTCTTCACTCAATTCATTTTTCAGCTTTTCATTCAATTTATTTATTTCTTGATTATGATATTTTCAATTTCAGTTCGTTTGGGGTTGCGGCATAAACCTGTTTTGAGAGATCGTTTGTTTACAGCTGTGTTGGCTGGTGCTTTTCTTCATGGAGGCTATCTCGTGTATCCTTTTTTCTTTCAATTATTCTATGTGATGCTGCTGCAATACAATTATAGGGTTGTATAAAAATATACTATATACTTTAGTATTTCTGTGGAACTTGTAGATTCTCAATTACAGTCAAGAAACCGGTATTTAGTGTTTTCTGTAGGATTGCAAAATGGGTTTGAACATTTTGAATAGTTTGGGGGTTACAATATTTTAGTTTATAAATGACAACATTAGAGAGAGAGAGTTGGGGTTGGGGTAGCACATATAGTAGAAAAGATGGTGGAAACTAGGCTTAGGTGGTTTGGGCATGTAGAGAGAAGACATGTGGACTCTGAAGTAAGGAGAGTAGATCATATGGAGGCTATGAAGCACAGACACCGACAATAATTTGAGACAATCACATAATTCAATGTAGTTATATTTGTCTGTGTCGGACACCGACGCAATGTTCGACACCGGCACATGCCTAATCCGAGGAGTATTCGTGCTTCATAGGATGGAGGTAGTCAAATCACTAGAGACAGATGAAGACGTAGAAAACTATAAGAGAAACTATTAAAAAAGATTTAAGAGATTAATGAGTTAAATCTAAATATGGTATATGATAGAATATTATGGCGTAATTCGATCCATGTAACTGACCCCACTTAGTGGGATAAGACTTGATTTGTTGTTGTTATTGTTGTAGATTATATATATTTACCCTGTTTGATAGTCTAAATGTTGTCAAGTGGATGATGACTTTAATTACACCCTTATAGCATAAGGGTTTATCATATAAACGTTTTTCTTTAAGCTGTTTGTATAACAAAAGTTAAATGCCTAAAAAAATGATAAATACAGTCAAATTGTTTTTATATAAGCTAAACACTAGTTTCATAAGTTATCTTGGAGAGTTTATGGATATAAGCTAAAAACTGCTTATGAACATATCACAAACGGTTTCCATAAGCTGTCTGAACAGTCTTACAAGTGGTGTTTATGCCAGTAGATAAGTTCAAATAAGCCAATTCAAACAGGCCTAACCCTAATATTTTGCATTTTCAGATTTTACGTTGCCGATTTTTGTTTATTAACTAAAGTTTGAATTGCTTCTCTGAGGGTACTGGAGTTTGGACATGAAATGCTTGTTAACTTTTGCTTTGTGGGTCTGTGTGAGTAGACAAGGAAAGGGGAATAACATGATAGGACTCAGAGTTCAGATTTCATCTTATTTTGTCAAAGTGTCAAGCCTATGTATCGTTGATCACAGAAAATAGAGAGTTGTGCTAATTCCACTATGCTACAATGCCATAGTGTCACTATAGCCACTATTTGACAACACTTTGTATTAAATAGCATTTCGCGGAACAGTAGCAGTTTCTTCAAATTCCGCCGTGTTATTGCGTTATAGCGCCACTATAGCCGTTATTGCATAGGAGCACACCCTTCCCATGATTTTTCCGAGACACCTAAATGACTGTTTGGTCTGAGAAAATATTTTATATTTTCATCTGCTTTTTATTTTGTCACTTTGTTTCTTGTTTTCAATGTTTTCTAGAGCAATCAATGAAAAATAATAATATGACTTAACTGTTTATCAAACTAAACTTTGAAATAGAGAACACAGTGAAAGTAGTAGTTTTGTAATTGAAAATGAAAACATGAAATGAAGTAAAATAAAAATAAGTGCAAACTGAACAGATCTTAAACTTTCAGTGTGGTTAGGAATTTTTCTGATGTTAAACTGGATTAACTGTATTCAATGAACATTATCGTTAGTCCAAATTTGGTTGGTAAGGGGGCTCATAATAGAATCACAACTTAGGTATCTTTCCTTGGATTCCTTCACAAAATAATTTTGACGTGTTGACTAGATATCACTAACAATGACTGATATTTATTGATTTTCTAGACCATTGTTTCTGATATCAATTAATCTTCATTCATTTTGGTTTTAATTTCTTTCATTAGACTTTAGAGGAAGTAGTGGAAGGTTTAAGATCAGTTAGGGTGTTGAGGGTTTTCATTATAAGATGCCAGTTTGGCATTCTTGCTCTTATGCATTACTCATACGTTGCCATTCCTTTGAAGTCAATGCCGTTATATTATTTATTTAATTAGGCAGAAGTAGTTGAAGTTCGAGATCAGTTTATGAATGTTGAAATTTTCATTGCCACAAACTGACCCTAATTGAGTTATGACAGTAAATAAGGCATATGCAAGCCAAAGTGATACTAAAAGGTGCTCATTCTTTGTTAATTTTGGATTTTGAAAGTTATTAAACTGTAGAATACAGCAACACTAATAACAGGGAGAAGTATGAGTGTAAAGCATTTTATTTCCCTCTTACATGTTTGTCTTGTCTTGTCAAATTCCTATGCCCATGTTTCCTTTCTGAATTGTATAACTAGAATGAAATTACATTGATTGGATGGTAACAAAAATTTTACGGTGCTAAATCAGAATTTTCACCTTGTAAATTTGTAATTGACCAAATTCAACAATCCATCGACTGTTTTTTTAGTCAATCTATATTTTCTTATCACGTTTCTCCTTAATGACAATATCCAGATCAGATTTGTATGATGCTGAGAGCAAATGACTATACAGAGCATGTATTGGGCGTTAGACCAGCATCGTTTACATCACAACCTCAGGTCCTCAATAAATTATTTGACTTGTGTTTGCTGCTCAAAATCCTGGTAACACCTTAAATAGAGAAATTTTATCATGTATGAATTTTTTTTTCCCAATTTTTTGGGAAGATTATTGTACCATATACTAGTCGAAATTTGCAGCTTTAATTATTATTATTTTTTTAGTAGAATAATTATGGAATTTGGAGGCTGTTCTTGATCTCCTCCAAGTGTTATAATGTGAGCAAAATATGATCTAATTGGATTCAGAACATCAATATGCATACTTGATATAAATCTTATTTGCTCACCTGATATAAATCTAATTTGCTTTGGTGAGTGAGTTGATGCTGACTTGTGAATAATTTATATGGTCTAAGTGGATTCAGAGCATCAAATGAATTTTCTCAGTTAGAACTGATTTATAGTTTAAATAAACCACTACGGTGAAAATATAGCTGTGATGCTGGATTAGGTATTGTGTTTCTTCATTGTACGTGATAAAAGAGATGAGTAGTTATGCTATCTGTAAACAAGCTTGGTTGGTATCTAGACTTCAATTACAAGCCAAGGCTACTGCACGACTTACTGAACTTGTGTACCGTGCGAGATAACTTAGAACCATTAGATCGCTAGTGATTCTACCTGATATTATTGTGTATTGTCAGAACCATGTTTTTTATCATTCTCTATTGATTTTCCACAATCCTATTTCTGACAAGATTTTACCACACTCAAGTCACTGGATTTTCTCCCTATAACCCCCCACTTCTCCATCTCTGTCTCGACTGCACTGAGTATGAATCCACTCTTTGGTTTCACTCAGGCGCCGACTGGAGAAGAGTTTACACACTCTGTTCATCATCTTTAATTTAAAGGTCCAAATATTTTTTTTCAAAATACCAGACTGAAAAAGGAAGCAACCCAGGAAATAATGTTTTTGCAGAGGCTCCTAAAGACTATGAAATCATTGCATTGGAAATTGGAAGACTTTTGATATAGAGGCTGTAATTTTTGACCCGCTATGTGATATCATATTGATTAAATATGATAGACCATAATGAGTAATGACATTTTTCTAACTTGTTCTTGCAAATAAAGATTTAAGGGTAAAATGGTTAAATCAGGGAGGATAGAAGGAAGGCCAGTGTAGAAGACTGAAGATGAGGGGGAGGAAAATTTGATGGCAGAATAGAGGTTTTTGGAAATTTTCGGATATAGAATAAGAAAAACTACTTTGCAGAGAATATATAGTAATGTCATGCAGAACCGCTAATTCTAACGGTTCTAAGTTATCTCAGACGGTAAGTGACTTGAGCAAGTTTCGCACGGAACCCAGCTCCTCTGTTACAAACCAGTTTTGACATTTCGTTTGGGTTTCATCTATGTGACATCACCTTTAGTTTTAGTCTTTAGCAGTTCAGAGCTCATTTTCCAAATCGCTGTCGTAAACTAGAGTGGCTTAATGACCTGCAAAAATAGTACGAATCTCCTAAAAGGAATAAGGCACTGATGCTGAGTTAATATGTTTGTATGGTGAAGTTGAGAAGGAAAGGGAAGGGAAGTGAGGGAAGTGAGTAGGAAGATTCTCATTTTAAATGAATATTTTCCTTTTTTATTAATTTTAAATGGGGATATAAAATGAGAATTCGTTTGCAGCAAAGTACAAAATAAGATTTAATTGCATATCATTAGTTTTTTCTAAAGAACTATCATGTTAGTTCTAATTAGTATTTAATTATAATTTTAAAATTTAAAGTGAACATTAACTCTTTCTGTTAATTATTTTTGGTCAAATTTCTGTCCTTTTTAACTTATCCATCCAAAAGATCCCCTAAAATGGTTGTAGGACCTTTAATTTCCGTCGGCCCTGTGTAGGTCATTAAAACTTATCCATTCCTTTATAACACGTTAATTGCTTTATAGACCTCTTGCATCGTTTTTAAAACCTTCGGATTCATTGGATTGTAACTCTTGATCGCACAAAATTTATTAAAAGTTACCATCCGATCATTGTTTTTTGAATTCAATTGTAACTTTCGATCTGATTATCTCAGAGGTTGATATGAGGGACCTATAGTAATCACCCTGCCATGCTAGTATTGGGTCCACTACAAAACGTGCTTGATTTTAAATATCTCACGTCCGAAAATATTAAGAGTATTACTTTTCCCACCCTGTGGCTTTCCTCACGCACCCTTTTTTTCCAAAATTACCCATGGTTTGGATTTCGTTTCCCAGATTGAATTGTTATAATTTACCAGATTTATCCAGATTTCGAAATCCGAAACGGCCTTTTTTCCAAAACTTTTTCTTTTTTAAGCTTTGAAATTCGTTCTAAAAATGCAAATAAACATATAAAACAGAAATAAAAAAAACAAAAAGATGAAAACAACTCATTTCATTGATACTTGAATAATACATTACAATAATGTTAAAGCTTTTTACACAAGAACCTAAAACTATTTCTAGGGGGTAAGCTATACTAGTGGCTCCGGCTGAGAGGAAATACTAGTAGCTTCTATGTTGGAGGGGAGACAGACGGGGCACAAGGGCCTCTAGGGAACAAGAGACCATGATGGTCAAACTTACACCTAGACAGACCAACCTCACACCCAGACTGACCCCTTCCCTATTGACCGATCATATGACCCCTGATGGATTTTCAAAGAGGCCTCTTTCTATGAAAGGCCAACGATGAAAATACATCGTTGTAGAAGAGGAGAAGAGGAGAAAGAAGAAGGTGTGAGAAATTGTGAGGAAATGAGGCTATTTATAGGGAGGGAGGGACCTAAAACGTGTTTGAAGACCATAATTACAGTCAAAAAACGTGTAAAAACACGTTTTTACACGTGGATTCCGGTGAAAAACGTTTTGCTTGTGGTGCAGACCAGGCCAAAACTTCTGGTGCAGTCTGGATTATATAATCCGGATTACACATGGATTCCGAATTACATATTCCGGAAACATACGATTATGGCGTGGACCAAAGGGAAACTTGGGACTTTGTGTATGGTGAGTGTTGGTTCGGATTTAGAATTCGGATTTCTTCAACATTGGATTCTTTTGTGTGGCCCACATTGCACCGACAATTTTTGTGGTCCACAACGCCCAGATACCTGTATAAATAGGGGTCCCTGTTTTCATTACAAGTAAACTACACCATAAAAAAAAACATCAGAGAATTCCCTGACTTTGACACTAAGCTAGCAGCACTCTACTACAACGGTGGAACACCACCCTATCTGTTTAGAATTTACAACGATGTCATCCTCTCCGAGCTGAAGAATGAGTTAGATCAAATCAACCGTCAACTCAACCACAAAGACATGAGGAGGGTGGTCGTGTTGACTATCAATGTCCATTGTCCGACTCAGCTGGATCTCTTTGTTTCAGCCGGATGAAACTCACAAACGATGACGACGTGAGAACCATGTTCTCTGTCTTTGCTCAACACAGTACTAGAGGACCGATCGAGTTGGACGCTTCGTTGGTTAGATCTGCTGAACAAATTCTGAAAAGTTTGCACCGGCCCAGGAACTACGAAGAGATCAAGGCTCTGCTGGAGGGACTAGAGGAGGAAGAAGTTAGTTTAGATGATCCGTGATAATGTGTTATGTTTTAATTAATCGCGTGTTTTATGTTGTTTTAATTGCGTGTTTGTTATGTGTTGTTGGATTAAGTTGTTGCATTATGTTTTGAATAATATATATTATTTAAACTTTCATCATGTAATAATTTATGTCAAAGATGTTCATTTAATCGATAAAATAACAAAAGATATGCATTCCGGATTATGAAATCCGGATTCACCTAGGGCGTGAGTATGTTCCGGAAAATGAAATCCGGAATACCTCAACATAGGATTCTTTTGTATGGACCACATTGCACCAAGAATTTATGTGGTCCACAACATCCAAGGACCTCTATAAATACACCATCTCTGGTTTTTAGCTTTAATACCAGCAAAACACACAAACACATCAAAGAAAACCATGCAAATTTTTGTCATTAAGCTGAGGATCTTTTTCACGTTGTCGCAAATAGATAGCTCTCTATTTGACGGCGTGATGAAGATCTTCAGCATGTTGTCAAAAATACAAACAAACACACCAAAGAGACCAGAGCAAATTTTTGTCATTGTGTTGAGGATCTTTCTCATGCTGTTTTAAATATATAGATCTCTGTATAACAACGTGATGAAGATCCTCAGCATGTTGTCAAAAATATGTAGATACTCCTTGATGCCTCCTTGATAGATAGATAACTAAAAAATATCAAGAGGCTTCTATGAGTTCGGTCCTGCTGCCTGCCAGATGAATATGTCATTTGGCAAGGCAGCAGGATCGAACTCAAAGAAATCCTCTTGAAAACACCTTCCCAAAAGATTCAACATTTATGTTATTATGGTTTTTTTTTAACTGTTAATTTGTCTTATGTTGCTTCTATTTATGTTATATACCATTGTTCTATTTTTTTTCAAGGCATTCGCAACGAAAACGATCCAAATAAAGGGTTTGGTGCATTTCAGACTTTATAATCTGGAACACCTTCATGCGTTTCGGATTATAAAATCCGGACACACACAGTAACATTTTGGCTGGTGACGTTTCACCAAAGGATAGGTCGGTCAGTGGAGTTTGAATGCATTTTTTGACGGTTTTGAATGTGAAACACGTTTTATTTGACTGCAATTAAGACTTATGACTTATTTAAGGCTATAAAAAGGCTTGGATCTTCAACATTTTCCTTCATTCTTCTTCACCTCCTTTCTTATATTTTCTTCAATTCATTTTAGTTTTTTAGGTAGGGTTTAGGAGTGTTTGTGGTGTCATGATCATTGTTGACCGCTCATACGACCCTTGCAATTGCATTGCAGCTTATGCGGGGGTCGTATAACGGTCAACAAAGATCTTTGACATCAAAGGAAGACACAAAATTTCGTAGCGTATGCGTCCGGATTTTATTTTCCAAAACACTAACAATCTGGTTCGGAAAACGAAATCCAGACCAGAGGTATTTTTGGAATTTTTGCAGGACGGCAAGAAGGCAGTAGGATGGAAAAAGTAATACTCAAATATTAATATCTGCGCTAAAATGTGTCATTGATTATGCACTGGTGGTCCATAAAATTGATAGAAAGAGATAGGTGTAAAGGGAAATGTAAAATGAGTGAGAGCATTAAAGTTACTAGAAATAATATGCTTAAAGGTGTAAAGGAAAACCTACGGTAGGCGTTTTTTCTTCTTCAAACTGCGTTTCTGATTTTAGGACCTCCAAGTTTGTTGGCAAGAACATATTTTTTTCTTCGGCAACTGTCGTTGGAAGTCATAATACAATATGTGGGAATAGAGTAAGATTTGACTAGACGTTTGTTAGAAGAAAATTACTTTATTAGTGCATATTTACCTCTTGGTATTTTGTGAAGTTTTTTTTTTTTAAAAAAAAAATAAGTATTTTGTGAAGTTTTTATTTTTATTTTTGAAGGAGTATTTTGTGAAGTTTGTTAACACGTTTTTCCTATGGTACTCTTTTGATTTGAGTATATGATACAAGTTTACGTAGTTTTGATTTTTCGGCAACTGCATGCGAAGTTCTAAACTGAATTTCTCATTACATAAATATTCCTAACCAGAATTCTTTCTCTATTTTTTTTTTTTGAAATATTATTTCTCTTCGTTTTCTTGTGAAGCCTAATTTTGCGTTGAAATCATAAAATATTGGTCTATTCAATGTATTTTATTGCGTTAAAAAAAGAAGATAGCGATGTTGAGTATCTTTGACTTAGTTATCTTACAATTCTTTTAACAAAATACAATTGTATAGAGTAGTTTTTCTTCTACTATTGGGTGACTTGCTATCTGTAAATAAAAGTTACATCAAGCTCCAGTTTTTATATATTAAATCCAAGAGAACATCATCAATGTAAAAAATTACAACAAAATAGAAAACCGAATGAGTAGACCAAATTTGACTATAGAAATAAAAAAAATTTGAAAAAACAAATTATTTAATTTTATTTCATATATCCTAATCAATACTTAATATTTAGACTTAATTATACTTTTGGTCCTTGCATTTTGACCAGCTCACGTAAATGGTACTACCTCTTTCAAATCGAACAAAATCGTCCTTAAACTATATGTTTTTTTGCAGTTCTAGTCATACATCCTATTTTCAACTCCATAAATGCAGAGAAATGACAGGTTTAGACCTACCCCCTATGCTCAATCATGAATTAAACAAGGAATAAAGCATGTGGTACAAGGAATCCACTTTATTCAAAACACTAAGCAAAAAAAAAAACCTAATTTCTAAGATATGTTTCAAATTAGGTTTTTTTTTTGTTAGTGTACTGAATAGAGTAGATTCCTTGTATCCACATGTTTTATTCCTTGTTTATTTCATGGTTGAGCATAGCGGATAGGTCTAAAACTGCCTAAAAATGTCATTTCTCTGCGTTTCTGGAGTTGAAAAATAGGAGATAGGACTAAAACTGCAAAAAAAACATGATAGTTTAGGACGGTTTTGTTTGATTTGTAAGAGGCATGACCATTTTCACAAGCTAGTCAAAATGCAAGGATCAAAAGTGTAATTAAGCCTAATATTTACGAAATCAATTCTTATTCACTTTTGCTTTTAATTGTGCTTTGAAGATCTCACGTCTCGAACCAAGTACTACAAAGATGAAGATCAATTGATGATCTATGAGAGTGAGTGGATCCTCTCCTTCAGACATGTCTATAGCTTCCCTCAATCATGTATATCAACCCTTTGATACATCGTACAACTTACAGATGAGAGAACATGAACAAAAGTTACCACAATAATTATCACTCCCTCTAAATCTCCAATTTCAAACAACATGGAAATCAGATTCTCTTCCTTTTCGCCGATTCATCTCCACTCAAAATTCATCGTCCCCAAGAACAAGAAACAACCCAATCAATCCCTCATATTTCTCATACTCAGACCCTGCTCCTCTTCACATATTAATCTACACTATCATCCCCATTGCTAGCAAATAACCCTTAATGGTAATACCTTAATCTTCACATATTTTATCTTGCTGCCGTTAGATTAATTTAATGGATATGATGTAGTGTTGAGGGGATTGAGACAAAAACAAGATTGAGAGGATCCAGATCCATCTATGGGATATTGTCAATTCATATTCATTTAATTTCTTATTCAACGCCATTTTCTAAAAAAAATTGTCAAAAACTGAGGCATGCATGCCGTAAATATCCTTACTGGTGGCATATTTGCTAGTGCATCTTCTCTTTACAAGAATTATCACAAGATTCATAAAGTAATCACAAGATTTAGTTAAATTCCACACACTACACTATACGTAATTATTAATGACACATTACCGGATAGGAACGCAAAGCATATTCCCATGCTTGATACTTGAGACAGAATATTATAATTTTAAAATTCTCTAAGATCCCATTCCATATCAGATACTCCAAATCTAAGTTACTCTTTCAGTTGTTGGGTCATTGGGGGAGACTGGGGATCGTCCTTATCGAGGCCCGAACAACCGCACAAGCAAGAGAGACGTCAAACTTTAAGGCAATGGATTTATAAATCCTCTTACTTATAAGGTGTTCAACCTTTACTATTTTATCTGATGTGGGACATATAACTCACACTTGCACACAACTAACACAGTCAACTTGCACACTAATATATGAAATTAATGTTACTTGCACACTTGGGCAAGATCTTATCCAAAGTTTTGAAAACTTCTAAAATAAGAAAAAATGTCAATCAAATTATAAATAATCCATATATATCAGAGTAAAGTTAAAACAACACATACATATTACCAGTTATATTGTTATACATTGAAAATTATTATTCTATATACACAATGATTAAATCAGTTGAGATTAAGAACTACTAATCAAACGCTAAACCATTACACAACATTGCTTGGCGTTAACACTTAAATCAAATCCCTAAAATCTGGATCTTAAAATGAAAAACCTAAAAAAGCAAGAGGAAACGGAACCGATGCATGCAACGTAATGTGAAATGGAAGTTTCCGGTGCCTGAAGATTACAGATCGGAGCGAGCTTTGAAATCGGAAGCGAGTCGAGAAGCGATTGCAGAGTGATACATAGTATCATGAAACGACTCAGTGCCAACGGTCATCAACCGAAGCTGCTTCGCCTTCTCCTCCGTGAGACCACCGGAGAAGCGCAGTTTCGACGCCTTCGCCGCCGGATCTGATTCCGATTTCGGTGCTTTGTTGTCGGAATCGATGTAGTCAGGTTCTGATGATATGCCGAACAGCGGGGTCCACCAGTTGGTGGAAGAGGAATTTTTCCGGCGATCGGGATCTGGAATCCGGTGACCGGATCCGGCACACGCTTGAATCGGAATCATTGTTGAAGCCATTTTTGAGATATTTTTTCGATTTCTGTTAAAAACGGTTTGATTTGTTGGTAAGGTTTGAGACTGTCCTAAACCATTGTGTTTTTATAGCGTTTTCAATGGGGAAAAGGATAAGAACGTACACGTGGCGTTTTCGTTGGGTTTGTTTCTTACACGCTTTTTTAATTGTTTTTTTAAAACGATAACGACGTTGCGTGTCGGTGACGTGGCAACACGGTTTTTTGGGCCCATTGGGCTTGGGCTTTTCATGACAAATTGCATGCAAAGACAAAGGACATGGACAATAGAAATTGCAGTGTGCATTCTTAAATTTGTCTTTTTTAGCAAAGGAAGATGGAAAATTTGAACGGTGACAGTAATGAAGATGGGTATGGTTGAGTTCAATGCAACGTGCTTATCTTTCTACTTTGAATGTTGCTAGTTGACAATTCTATGGAGAGTATTATTCTAGCCACCATAAGAATTATTCCTTGATTCTAAAACCTAAACCGTGGTGTTGGTAATTACAATCGATATGATAAAAGATTGGGAGAACACTTGGTGTGTTGGGGTGTGGTTTGGAATTCACAAGTCCCGCTTCTTAGCACTGCTGTAATGTGTGTGAATTTTGTCGTTAGATTTTTTTAAAACAAGGAAAATGTTGGGCATTATGACGGAGCAATAATAAATTGTGACATGATTTAATTGACTATCCAACAGATGATTTCAGTCAAACACATGATGAACGTTTTAAACTTTTCTCATGCATCGGCGCGTACATATTATTTCATTTCGTTTGTCAACTTCTTTGTAACATTTAGCATAGCTCAAACAACGATAACAAAAAACCTAAAAATTGGCATGATTGTCTAAAGACACCCAATATTTAACCTTGTAATTAATTTGAACCATGTAAATTTGTAACGGAATCCTTTTTTTTTTTACTTTCTATCTCCCAGGGATATTATTGTTGGTTGTGTTTCTATTATTCATGAGTGTTAAAAATATTGAATCCATTTTCTATCCAAAAAGAACAACAAAATATGGAATCCATTTCTATTTTTTCTCCTAGGGTAATTAGTTCGAACCTATGTTTGACAAAATGACAAAGCTAAGGGTTTATTATTGTCATGATGGACCGATCGAATTAAATGGACTATGTTGGCTAACATAAAGCTCACAAAGGGTCATCTCACTTTCTATATGAAGAACATGTTTTACCCTAATTAATTTTGACATCAGAGTGCTTTTCATAAGTGTTGTTTGGTACTATAGAGAGCAGGATTCAATATAACCTATGAAGCACAGATACGGACACGAACACTGGACACGACACGGACACTGACATGCCGACACATTTAATAATTTGAAAAAATCACATACCGGGACACGCATAATCCGAGGAGTGTTTGTGCTTCATAGAGTGTAACCGATTTAAATTCTTTCAAACGGATGTTAAATATTGTTAGAGGCATCTTAGTGTTTTTGGAGTGGCCGAGAGAAAAAATGAAAGGCTAAAAAACAATTTTCCTTCTTAAGATGTTTAGACTATGATGGTGATTCTGCTCTTTACCCAACATAAATTGCTTACTCACAACTGAAATGACAATTTTACCCCTATGTGAGTTAACTCACGCCAATTACTGTTTTGTTCAAAACCCATCAGTCCATATTCACAAGACCATTTTTCTTTCCCTCCACCTCCAAAAACCCAAAAAGTGTGATTTTTTTGGGTCAAAATCTTAATTCCAAATCATTGCAAATCGTCTGGAAGCAAGTTTCTTCGCTCATCAAGCATCAAAGAACAAGTAATGTATCATCAAAACTCATTCAGTTTTGCTGGTTTTTCTGCTTGGTTCGTCATTTTTTTTGAGCTACAGTATATGGTTTAGTGTGAGTTAACTCACGTAGTTACCTAGGCTGCATGCCTTAACTCACGTAGGGAATTAACACTAACGTGACTTAAGTCACGCTGAAGTGATGCCCAATTTTTGATTTTTTTTGCACCACTTTTTTTCCTTTCTTAGCTTGCTGCACAAGTTTTTTTTTTCTTGTAACTTTTTTATTTAATAGACATAGAGTGATATGGTTGAAAATGTGGCGGGTGATGGCATTGAACCTAAACCGGCCAAAATTGAATCTTCCGGCATAGGCGTAGGTTCCGGCGTAACATCCGGCGATGTCGAACCAAATGTAGGTATCAAGTTTAAAGTTAAAATTCCCTTTCAAGCTCACATTAGTCACATTGAAGAAAAATCTAAACCAGTACCTACCGTCACTTTGAAGAAAAACCTAAACCGGTACCTACCGGTGTTCGTGGTATTGAAGTAAACATCGGCTCATTTTTTTACAACAAATGAAAGATGGAGAGATCGAGAAGAATTACTTTGTTGGGTTCGTCGACAAGCGGCAATGGTCGAATTTACTATTTCTATAGATAAATCTAGTTTAATAAGGCCATACTTGACGATGCAATGTGAAAGGAGTGGTGAATACAAGCCACCTAAGACTAGGAAGAAATCGAAGCTTAAAGGCACGGGTTAAGTTTTTTATAACCCCTACCGATAAGTTGGACGTGTTGAAGGCACAACTTGAGGGATACTTTATCCATATTGGTGTAAATCAAAGAACATCTCATGTAGTAATAAATGTGTCATGCGTGGACTTGGGAGAGGATAAGGAAGAAGACTTTTGGAAGACTGTGTATTTTCCACAACTTCTCGAAGATGATAGCGACGTTGCTTACATGTTTAGCGTGATGGTTGAAAATAACACTTTACATTTTTTTGTCCGATCTGTTGAAGTGTAATATTTATTAACGTGTAATAGTTTAATTTGTTCGAATTTGTGTTCGTATTGTTGTGTTTTAATGAATTTGTGTTTATGAAATTTCATGATGGATTTGTGTAATTTTGACCGTTTATGCGAGATTATACGATTTTGGAAATTTAAGGACGAATTGGTGTAATTTGGATCATTTACGTGTCATTAAGTGTGATTAAGTGATTACGCGTCATTAACGATGAATTTGTGTAATTTGAATCGTTTGGATCATTTATGTGTTATTATGTGATTGTGTGATAAACAATGAATTTGTGTAATTTGGATCGATTATGTCGTATTATTTGATAATGTTGTTAAACTGGCGTAATTCGGTTGAATTATGAGTCTGTCAAGGTTACGGATCATTAATGACTTGGTTGCATTGCATTAAATGTTGTATGTTGCTATATCAATAGTTTGTGTGAGTTAACTCAGAGAGACCTATAACCAACGTGAGCTGACTCACGCAGAGATTTACACTAGCGTGAGTAAACTTATGCAGCGTGAGTTAAGTCACACAAATTTAACATTAGCGTGAACTAACTCACGTAGAGGTATTTTGGTCTTTTCAGTTGGAAGCGAACAATTTTTGTTAGGTAAAGAGCAGAATTCCTATGCTGGACCATGCTTTCCTTTTCTTTACTAGGTCCAGCTTTGATTTGTGCATCCTTTATACATTATTATTTAATTAAAGTACAATTAAAATATTGTTTTTCTTTCAAAAATTAAAATATTATTTTAATTAGACCCATACCCTATAAAAAATTGCTTCATATCGGATAAAATATTGTTTTAATTAGACCCAGACCCTTTTTTTAGTGGCTTTATTCCTCTATCTCTAAATTTTGTGCAATTTTCTTAACCTAGATCAAAACTATACTTTTGGTGATTTGTGTAGATAAACTTGCTTTTAAAAGTAAAAACAAATATACCACAAATAAAGGAAACATTGAATATACTAGAGAGAGGACACATACACTTAATATTTTAAAGTTTTGGATCAAGATATGATGTCTAAGTCTCTTAATGGCCCTCAACGTTTAACTTATTGTCACTCTTTGTGCTCTCCAAACCCCCCCAACGGTGGAAAATATTTTCTGATGTGTCAATGGTTTACTTGGAGCTTTTGTTTGTTTTGGTTGGCCATTAGTCCTGTTGATAAAAAAAACATTGAGTGAAAAGTTTATTTAATAATTCTAAATTCTACAATGAATTTTTTTTTTAAAAGAATATTTAAATAATAACACATTGATCTTTTTTTAAATGAATAACACATTCATCTTATAAGTCAATTTTGTAAAATTTAATATTCACGGTATACAAAAATTAATATGATATCATATTATAGTTTATCCATTAGATCAACTACCAAATTTTACATGCATCAAACATACGAGTGCTAAACATAAGGAGGTCTTTTGAAAAGAATCTAAACATTGAAATAAAAAATAAGATTTAAAAAGAACGTATAAGAGTGACACTTTCACCCAATAAGTTGATTTTAAGTTTAAGCCGTGTACAGTATAAGAACTTATAGTATACTCTTCTTCAACAAAAAAACTTATAGTATACCCACCAACCATAGCATTTAAAAATAAACATGTCTGTTTTTCAATAATTAAAAAAAAAAACATCACGCAGACCCACTTGATATAAGTAGTTTTGGTAAAGGCCAATTATGTTTCTTACATGTTTTTTTCAAGATTATTTTACCACCACTCACATAATATAAAATTGGAGCTGATTAGATCCCCAATAGATGACAAAGTATAGTTGATCCGTTGGATGAACCGTTTAAACCTTGCTATTTTAAGTTGTAGTTTTGAGTTCATTCTCTTTGGTTGGTTCGTTTTGTTTGGTTTGTCAAAATTACAGGAAAAAGATGTTTGATTGCGGACTAAAAAAAAAAAAAATTCACTCTAAACTAGTTAGTAATAATTGGTAATCTAAACCCAATATTGTTGTCCACTAATAACTCAAACCAGTGACTTTATTTTATAATTTGTTGTGTTGGTGGGTTTTTTGTATGATGGTGGGTTTATTTTGAGAAATGTTGTTGGATTTATGATGGTGGTATTACTTGCTTGTTGATGTTAATTATGTTTTTGTTAACCATGTTGGTCATGTTTGATTTGTTAAGTTCTTTATTTTATTTTAAAGAATTTGTTAATTATGTGTTAGGGTGACATTGAGTCATTGATGATGTTTTTACCACAAATTTTAGCTCACAATTTTTTTTATAACAACGATAATATTTTTTTTTTTAATAATAAACTGTCAAAGAAAATTGAAAAGATTGGTTTCTTAGACGGATCAATCTATTAACTCATCAAAAAATATGATAGGATGAGTGTTTAAATTCACTCTATAAAATTGAACCACCTCACTTTTGGCGGGTTAATTGTGGGTCGGATCTAAACGGGATGGACCGGTTGATCCCTACCTACTACACATTTTCTTCTCACACTTTTGCAATTGATTTTGTTGGTCGATATGCAGTATATAGTTGGCCCCTCACAATAGTGAATCTTCGGTGCAAATATAAATTCTATCAAATAAAGGATGTGAAAGAAAGTCTTTTAAGAGAACAATCAAGGGCTTATTCATTTCTCATTTAATTAATTTTTTTTTAGAGATTTGTATATTAAAACAAAATTGTAGGAGATGTTCAGTTAGTCAGTTTTCCATGTCAAGTAAGTTATGTATATTTAAAAACGTAAATAATGCTGGTCCAAATAATACCAAAATTCTTACTTGGTCCAAATTTGCAATTGATTTTTTTTTCTTCTTCTTTTCAATGTATTCGAGTATCAGACTAAAGTTATCAAAATTAAAGAAAACGTGTTCAACTAAATGAATGTAGGGTAACCTACAATAATGATTAACTTTACTTGAAGAAAAAATAATAATCTAATTAAAACTTTAAATCAAATTAAAAATACTCATGGTGTAGTTTTGTCTATAATTAATATGGTTTGCTCGTAAAGACATATCTGAATCTTTTTCTCTTTTGCTCAAGAATTGTGTTTCAAAATTCTCTCTCAAGTGTACATGTTCACAAAAAAATTCTCACATTAATTAAATTGTTACTATAAACATATAGGACTCCCAAGACACATAGTACATGCATAGATGTCATACTTAGAATAAGTGCCGTACCAAATGGTGCCTCTACAGTCGTAAGAAAAGCACGTACAAAACAAATGAGACTCTGGTTAAAATAGATTCAGTACGAAAAGTTTAGGCAATTCAAGCTCACCTACCTGGGTTTTTTCACACTTGATGCATGCAAATAACTTCTATAGAGTCTAACTCGTTTTTTGTAAAACTTGTTAGTAAGTTAAAGATTATCCACCTCACAAACATTTATATAGTCATATCTTATTCAATGTAAAACTTTTAACATATACACTCTCACATTCAAAATAAAAAATCTGAAACGTGATCCGAATGATCTCATAACAATGCATAATCAGTGGCGGAGCCAGGAATTTTATAGAGCCTGGGCAAAAAAATTATCGCAAAACGTTACTTTCTTCCTGCGAATAATTTCACATTTCTTGCGGATAATTTCACATTTACTGCGGAACCTAAAATCCTAAGGTATTACCTCACCTGGGAACTTAAATCCTTGGCAAAATCTGCAGGAAATGTGTTTCCTACGGAATTTACACAAAAATCCGCAAGTAAATCCGCAGAAAAAGTTAAAAGTCCTAGTAATGGCTGGGCTTGCGACAAAGGAAGTTGGAGCTGAGCCTGGGCTAGTGCCCAGGCTAGCTGGGGTGGCTCCGCCCCTGTGCATAATAGCAAGTGGCTAAAACAATATTGGATCGATTATGATACATATATTAGAATATAAAAATTAATTATAGACAAAAAATTTGTGACCCAAAATTTTTGTCTGTCCAAAATTTCTATACACACCCTACCTAATGATTAGATTAAAAGAAAAATTAATGTGTAAGTTTCAGGATGATTATGCTAAAACACGAAGTACGTGGTATGTTTCATGTTTGGATCTCCTTCCATACATGCTCAGTAGGTGGGGATCAATTGGGGTAATGGAGTTTGACAATTAGGTATGTCTTTATATAACACAAGACAGATATTATGTTTTATTTTGACTTTTCTTTAGTATGATGTATCAACCAGATTCAGGGGCCTAGCTATATCAACAACACTTTCACATCATTTTGTTCGTTAAGATCGGTATTCACATTGTCACTAGCATGTGGGTTTTACCAAATGGTTGCACTTGTCTTTGCTAATTTCCATAGGCTTTTCTCTTTACGCACCTAAATTACGGTCCATGATTTCTTTAAAGTGCTTCTTAGCCTTAGTCCACTTCACATGGACCTCTCATGTTAAAGTGCTCTCATTAATGCAATTCACATGGTCTTGTTACACATTTTTAATTTGTAGTAAGATGCTGCTAAATGATTCTTTCGATTATGTTAACTCTTTTTAAATTGCGTATTCAATATGCTATCTCTAATATTTAAGCTTTCCTTAGTGCCAATATGCAGTTAGTTTTGTTTTCTAGTTTAAATTAGGGGTTCCTATGTTATGTTTCTGTACCATCCGTGAAATGGTTCCTATTAGTAGTATAATAAAGGAGTAGTATCATTGTATTAATTTAATATTTAGCCTTAACCTAATTGATTAATCAGTTACAAATGCTAGCTAGAGACCAAAGTCATAGGGCTTTAAAGAATACTAGTGTTCCTTCCATTTCACAGTATTTCACTTTATTTTATATTGAAAATTTTAGTTTATCATCTATTATTCTAGAATTGGTAATAAAGGTCGAAAGTATATATTAATAATACAATATATAAAAAATACTAATGAAAGACACACTAGATGTTTAATATAAAAATGGGGAGAAGAAAAGTTTAATTCAAGCTTCTCTTGTTTATTTTAAAGATTCTACTATTAATTAATAATGATTTAACAGTATCAAATATTTTAATCAATTCCAAACCGTAAGTGGTTTTAGCACTTTATACTTGTTTTCATAAAAAAAATAGTGTTGTAAGAGTTCAAAATATTAATCAAGCAATTAATAGGTTTCACTAAGAACTAATCGTGGGAGATTGCGAGTTCGATTTCTAGGCGAAATAACCTTTGGTCAGACTATCTTCAATTAACGGTTGAATTCTGGATTACAAAAGCCACTTTTTCATTAGAACCAGATGATTAACGTAAAACCAAAAATTCAAAATATTACCAACCAGTTAATTATAATGTGTTAATTGTGTAAACTTTTTATCGGAATTAATCTCTTTACAAAATATTTTTTAACAAAATAAAACTCCCTCTGGTCCTATATATAAGAAAATTTTAAAAAAATGGTCCTAATCATAAGAAAGTATCACAATTTTTAAGGTGTAGTTATTGCTTAAAAGATATTTTTTACCCTTTATTTAATATTTTTCTTTTTAATATTAGTAGATATATTTAATGTGTCTTCTCTCCTTCTCAAACCCTAGCTGTCACCCCTTTCTTCTTCTTCTTCTTGTCAGAGAGGTGATTTAGGGTCAATTTTGACCCAAAAATCACCCCTCCAAGTTGTTTTTCCTTATATCCTAATTGAATAAGTGATTTCACATTTTTTTTCTTGTTTTCTTTCGTTTATTTTTGTGATTTCGTCGTCTATGAACGACTCTGTTTGTTTTGATTTCCCGTCTTTGTGCGGTGTGTTTTTTACTTTCCGTCTTAGTGCGGTGTTGATTTGATTCAGGTTGAAAGATTAGCTTTGAGCAAGTGCAGATCCGATCAATAACAATGACTTTGGCGTCGTCAACGTTGCAGATCCAGAAACATGAATATTCCAGAGACTTTAATATAGTCATATTAGTCATATTTGTAGGCATAGGTACTTTGTTGTTTTATGCTATTAACACGGATGTTGTGAGTTTGTTCACAAATTCATCCTTTTTGTTTTTTGTGAATTTGTATTGTATTGATGTACTCCATCAATTTGAATGAAAGAATATCATTTATTTTTGTCAAAAAAAAGATGTATTTAATGTTTCACAACTTTTTATGAAGTATAACTGTAAAATATTCAAAAAGTTACACTGATTAATATTGGTTTTGATGTTTTTTTTTTCCTTCTTATAATAAGGATTGGATGGAGTAGTTCTTTATTGTTATAATAACCGGCGATAAAGTGGGTGTAATCTTTATTGGTGAACAATCATATTATTGAACACCCAAGTATTCTCAAGTTTTGCAGCCATCGATCTCTCTTTGTAAAGGGGTCACAAATGTCACTCCCTTAATACGGTCAATTGTTCATTATTTTTAGTTGTACATACATACATGTTGCACATACTTTAGGAAGTTCTTTATATTCAAATTCGCATCCCACATCAATTGACTCAAAAAAAATCTCACCTACGGCCTTCGTTTAATGCTAAAATAAGAATTAATTGTATCATTGTGGAAGATATACTTTATTCCATGAAACAAAAAAAGAAATCGGAAAGAAGAAAAGTACTCAAGTAAAATGAAGGAACGAGAAGCAACCAAGTGCTATTGAAACAAGCTTTTATAAATATCAAATCTGTCTCATTACAAGGAAGATTCATGAATTGGTTGGTAGCAACTCAAACTTAGGGAGCTTTGTCAAACTAGTAGTCAAAAAATAAAATCCTTTATATATGCTCTAAATGAGACACTTTAGGCCACTTCAGACCTTCAAAGAAAGACAACTCTTTTCAAACATTTTCTTTTCCCATGTACCCACGAAATCAAGTCGGGAGCTATAAATGGAAGAACAATTCTTACAAAGATTCAAACACATATTTTCGTCACACACAAAAAAAGGAAAAAAATAATTAATATGTATCTTTTAAATAATTATATTATGTGTATTTTCATGATATTATTACCATAAAAAACATAATATTTTTTATGATTTTTTTTTAAACATAATAATCACACTCTTACTCCTATTATTTTCAAAATAAATAAATTATGTAGATTGAAGTTTATCATGAAAATAACAGAAAATTTATTTATTTTTCTATTAATGGGAGTTTACATGGACATACGTGAGAATGAAGACAAGAGAAATCTCTTAGTCGTGGAGAAAAATGTTCACTTTGAGGTGTGGGAGAGGAGTTTTGTTTTTGTTGTGTCTTGTTGACATTTTTTTTTTGTGGTGACCAGGATTTAAACCCGAACCTTACATATTTTATGCATTGTCCATATCAACTGAGTTATGCTCATGAGGACTGACATCTTTAGTTGAGTTAGTGAAAAAGGAGTATTCTCATTTTTTATATTTAAAGTAAAAATTGTTGTTTTTCTTCCACGCTGGTGAAAATTGTTGTTGTGCATGTGGAAATTTGAATTTTCTTCACTAAGCATTGTTTTTTTATCTTGATCACCCTTGCCCTTGGGAAGTTGGGATGCTGCTTCTCTTTGACAATTTAATAAGTAACTGCTCATTCCATAAGGTTTCTTTTTCTTTTTTTGGCCATTTATTACGAACGGTGGTCACACTACTCTTGCACGCGTACAGATGGGGTTTTTATATAGATTTGATCCCTCATTTTTTATGCATTTAATAAGTGGTACAAACACTCTTATTTTATCATTTTCTCTAATACAAACTCTTATATTAAATAAAATTTATGTGTGTATCACACTTTAAAAATAGATTTTACATGAATCACATGAATTTTATTTTGTTCGATATGAAAGTGAATGTTAAATAAAGTGTTGGAAAAAATGTGTTCAATTTAAAACACTTTGTTTTGATGGGTTTATCTACTTTGGAGTTTTCGTGGCGTTTTCATGCGTAACAAACAAAATTGCTTAATATTTAGTAAATGTGGCCAACCCAAGAATATGTATTGATTTGCAACTGATATATACTGCCGACATGGGAGAACTGAAAATTAAGCAAAGCAACTTTGCAAAAAATAAATAAATGAAACAATTTTTAAAATAAAAATATCATCAATATCATAATGAATTAAAGGAAACAAACCAGAACTCAATTCAAATAACTTAGTCATAATACTGTGACTTCTGCTGCATTGGACCATTTATAGAAGCAGGAAACCGACCCATTGCAAGAGAGTTGACTCTTAACTGTGTTGCATGGAACCATTGACTTATGAGTTGTTAGTTGGGACTTGAAGCTTCCTCCTTTAATCAAACATGTCTCTCACATTGGGAAATTCTGTTTTTTTTTTAGGAAACACATTGAGAAATTATGTAAATACCATGCAATATATAAATAAACAAAATCAAAATCTGAGATTTATCATGGTTGTGCTTTCTTTGTTATATAAAATTTTAGAATGTCATATGTTACCACTTTATTCCATATATTTAACATTTAAACTTAGGTGAGTCAAAAATAAAATGAAAAAAATAAACATTTAAGTTGAGTTTTTTTTAAAGGATTTTGTTTTTTGTCAGTTGTCATTTTGCCCTTTGTCTTCCCAATCTTTGATAATTATAGGGATTTTTTTTTTTTGAAGAGGCTAAAATGAAATATATTAACACATGAAAGCGTTACTCCCGGCACAAGGTGTACCAAGGAAGAACAGCAATGTCTGAACAATAATTACAAAGGGAAACAAAAACTAAAAAAGAAATACAACTGGAAAGAAACCATTAGCCTATGCCCAAAATGGTGAACGGACTAAGCCATCAGCCATGAAAATTGAAGGGAAGAGTAATGTACTTCTCCTTCAACCACATATAGGAGATGACTTTGATCCTATCAACCACCTGACGAACGGGGCATTCTTTGCCTTTAAACAACCTATTGTTTCGTTCCTTCCAGATTTCCCAAACTGTTGCATACCATATAACCTGTAAAATGGACCGCCGCTTAATCCCGATTCCGCTACTGAAGCTAAACTGGTGAAAATGGTCAGGCACAGAAAAAGGGGTGGTCACTGAGACACAATCCAACTGTATATCAAATGCCAAACCGAACCAAAGATAATACAATGTAAAAATAGATGAGGAGATGATTCGGCAAGGTCACACCCTGCCACACACGTCTTAGAATCATAGTTAATAACACCTCGCCGGAGAAGATTGTCCTTTGTCGGCAACCTATCCCGAAACAACCGCCAAGCTAACAACACCACCTTGAGAGGCACATCCTTATGCCAAAGCGAAGAAGCATCAACTAGTAGATCAACCTGTGGTTGTATAGTAAGAAAATTATAGAGACTACGAACAGTGAAGGTGTTAGAGTTCTCCAAAGTCCAAAGTCAAGTATCTTCCTTATTATAGGGATTTTTTTAACATAACCCACAACAAATGCACGAGACCAACTTTCCAAACATTGCTTATTCGAAATTCACGTTTACATTACAATAGCAACCTTGTTTCGACATTCTGTTGTTATAGTTAAAAAAATGTACCTAACAAGTGCCCGAAATTAAGGATTTAAAAAAAATCGATAATTTTCATGTATAAAAAATTATTTTTTGATGTTTCAATGTGTTGAATACATAAATTCTAAAAAAAACAACTCTACTTTAAACTTATTAAGGAGACTTGTTAGCAAAATCTTTTTTTTTACTCGCCTAGGTTACAAATCATGGAGCCGGGGCGAGACAAGTCTTAAGTCGTCTTAGATATCACAAACCCTATTAGATGGAAATTAACTAGATCCTCTCCGGTGAAAGGAGATGATAAGTAAAATCTAAACAATTCAAAATAAAAGATGGAAAATCATTTATATATTATTATAAATATGGGAGAAAAACATTTAAGAGTCTAGATTTTCACAAGAGAAAATGTCAAGGGAGGTAATCCTTTCCCCTAATGGATGACATGCCTAGCTACCACAATATTGGTCCCAACTTTGAATGAACAAATTATTTAATACACAAAAACTAAAAAGTCTTAGAGAGTCCAATTACGAGAGTTTATCTATATCTATAACAATATATAAAACTAATAAACTTCTCTCAAAAAAAAAACTAATAAACTCTTTTTGGTTGAATTTTTTCTTTTATTTTTACCCTATTCATTTAAACAATATTATCATTTTTATAATATTATTTAAATTATCAAGTCTATTTTTTTTTTACATATTCCCGGCATGTAAGACAAGTACGCAGCAATTCTATTTTACCCCCTAAGTTTGCAAAACTTGCAATTTTACCCCCTTATTTTGGAAATAACACTATTGGCCCCTCAAGTTTCATCCCCTTTACAAAAGTCAGGCCCCTTTTAATTTTGATCAGTGTTAACACTGATGTAGACACTGTTTTAAACACATGGACATGTTGATATGGAAATTAAATTAAAAAAAATAAATCATAAACTTATGAAACCCAGCAAAGGCTTCTACAAAAAAAAAAAAAATTCTACCAAAAAAAACTCAGCAAAGCCCTTCACAATTCACACTCTCTTCCTTAATCTCTTTTCTCTTTCTCGTTCTTCAACAATTCATCCTCCCAACATTTTCCTTCAATTCTCTCACTAAATCCCAAAATCTCTTCTCCTCCACCACATCCATCACCCTCATTCACTTCGACACCACCAGCTCCATAACCACCACCACCACCCATTCCTACGGCAACCTCAAATTTGTCTCTGCTCCAACAAAATTGTATAGGGTCTCTTCTTCATTTTATGTTCCATCATTAGGCTACCAAAGAGACAGTTGGGTACACAAAAGTGGATGCAATTCAAAACCTAAGAACCTTGGAGTGAAGAAATGTGGCGGAGACATGGTGATAACTGGGAACATCATTCTTAGGTTGTGTGGTATATGTTGTTTTTCACATGATTTTCTATTGAAATCATTGAAAAGATTGATTAATTGTTTAGATTTAATCTCAGATCCAACTTAATTCAAATCTACCTCTATGAATTTGATTTATGGATGCTCAATTTAGATATTAATTCATTCTCTCTGCTTTTAATCTATGTTTAGTGTTAAATATTTCCCCTATGTACTGGATTTAATTTAATTTCCACATCATCGTGTCCGTGTGTTTAAAACAGTGTCCATATCACTGTTGACTTGTCAAAATTTAGAGGGGCTTAGATTTTGCAAATCGGGTGAAACTTGAGGGACCAATAGTGCTATTTCCAAAATAGGGGGGCTAAAATCGCAAATTTTGCAAACTTGGGGGGCCAAAGGTGCATTTTAGCCATTGTGTAGCGTGTGTGTTGCTTTTTAGTTTTTACACAAACGTGAATTTTCATCCGAAATAAAACTTGCGGGGAGAGTTTTAGTCAGGGGCGGATCTGGACTCACAATATCAGTGAGGCAAAAAAATTCTGTCAAATAATTAAATAATATTAAATTTAATAAAGACGTTACAAGAGATCAATCAAATGCTCTAGCAAAATACCCATGCATACGGACGTTAAGCGTGCTGCGCTCTTTTTTTTGGAAGCAAGTCGCAATTGCGTAGCAATTAAAAATAAAAATAAAAATCTATGTATTGATACATGAATAACAATATAACAGATGAACAAATTGTACAAAACATTATTTATGTATTAAATACGAGTAAAAATATAGACATGTGTATAAATTAAAAATAAAATCGATCCCCTTATAAGTTAAAGTATAGACAGACACATGTAAGAATTAAAAAAAAAAATAGATCCCCTTACTAATATACGAGTAAAAATACAGACACATGCATATATTAAAAATAATAGATTCCTATATTAATATATGAGTAAAAATATAGACACATATATATAAACATAAAAGATGTTTGCATTAATATATGAAAACTATAAAGTATACTAATAAAAAAAAAGTATTGGTGTGGCACTTGCCACACCATGCCCTATTCAAATCCGTCCCTCGTTTTAGTCTCATCCTGACAAAGATCTTTTTTTAGTTAGGAAGGTGTAGTATCTGATTTGATGAGAGAAAAGATCAATATCGATAAAATTGTAAGAAAATTTTCTTGAAAATTTATTAAAAATATATCATATCGTCATATTTTAATAAAATATTTGTAAACAGAACCATCAAATTTTAAAATAGGATCACCAATTTTATAAAATGATAAAAATAGAGAGACTAAATCTATAATCAAGCATAAAGAATTCATTGTGTGACAAACCCTTGCCTTTACACAACTTAACACAGTCTATACATGTGTGACATTGTAACAAACACTTGCCTGTATAGAAGTTAAAACAATCTAGTTTTTTTACTACACTAGTATTTAATACTGTCTTTTTAAAGTAATTAGATAAACAATGGTAGTTTTCTACTTTAAAGTAAAACATGAAAATCAAATATGAAGTAAAAACTTTTGAGGGGAATTTTTGTCGCACGTTTGTGTACTTACTTAGTTTGACTGGTTTATATTTACAGTTAGACACAATTCATAATTAGTTTAGATAGACAACAAAGTGCAATTTAGTTGGTAAGACATTTCATCTCCGTTCAAAGAGTTGTGGGTTTGAGTCGTAAAGGGAGGAAGTGAATAATGTTGTTGATCTCCTTTAGTAAACAAAAAAGATAACTAGTTTTGAAGAAAGAAAAAAACTTGTGTGTGCATGAGATGTGAGATTTGTGTAAAATAAAAAAGAAAAATTAGAAGAAAAAATATAATATTA
>Ga0315913_1000269_pt1 | contig 40915 bp, 32 predicted proteins | sample MpolsnodulesMG_FD_207736 | JGI IMG/M metagenome (GOLD analysis project Ga0315913, IMG submission 207736) | Medicago polymorpha root nodule microbial communities from Los Angeles, California, United States - small nodules | ecosystem: Host-associated > Plants > Roots > Nodule | place: USA...
GATGCAGAAAGACGAGATCCAATCTAGTGTGGTATTGACTAAAGAGATCATATAGACTTTTTTAATCTAACGGTTAACTTGAGTGGTCCACCGGTGAGGACCTAATTGAACCCTCACCCTAAAAGTCACCAAAAAAAAAAATATAATTTCTTTTTTGGAATTTTACAATAGACCGTTTAAAAAAGTATTCACCATGGAATGTATACACTCTATAGTGCATACAATCCATGGTGTGTTTTGAATAAAACATTCTAAGTTTTATTCTAGACAGTTAATGTATACAGTATTTTATTTTATAAATGAAGTTACGCCCTTTGTTCATTCGTCGCTGAGAGGATGACGTAAGTCATATCGATCTCTTACTTAACGAAGATTTACCTCCAACCTTTTGAGCGTTAGGTCGTCTAGTGGCTTAACCACAATAATTTTTTTAATTTGTTAGGATAATATTATGATGTGTTTATGTTTATACATACACTCCCTCCGTCCTATTATAAGTAGTCTTTTGCTCATTTCACACATATTAAAATATGTAAGTGAAAGAGAGAGGAAAATAGTTTTAAGTGTCCTTGTCAAGTATTGACGCATTCCTGTTTATCATAAATGCAAAGTAGAATATATTGAATTGAGAGTATTGAAAGTATTATTAATTAGAGTTATAATTGGAAGAAAAAAAAATTAATATTGTATTGAAATGAGTCAATTCTTTTGAGAAATTTTTTTTTTCTTTCAAAAAACCCACTTATTATGGGACGGAGGGGTAACATTTATTTTAGACTAATGCTTAATGGCACGACAATTCCATCGTCAAATACACCCGACCAGTGCCACAACACACTGTTTCAATTTTTAAAATTTATTTTAATTAAAATTTGATTTAAACAAATTTAGAGATGCCACGTATAAGTCGTGCATAAAATAAGTCGTGCACTATAGCAGTGCTCTTTATTTTATTATAAAAATATCCAAACGAATGGTATTTTTTGGAATTAAGAAATTGAATTGCTTTATTAAAAAAAACTCATTAAACAATTAAATGTAAATTTCCTAAAAAATATCTATATAATTGTTTTGAGAACAAACTACTTTACACGTTTTCAATCCTAAATCAAACATAGTCGTAAATAGATCGCAATGCAGCCAGGATTGTTTTTATGAGATGATATGAACTTATTTTAACTTAATTTATCAAATTTCGTAGTAATATTCATCTTCATTTCTGAAGGAAAAAAAAGTATCACGAAATTTTGACACATCTACATTGGTTGGAAGAGACCGCATGGAGATTCGGTAAAGCTGATTGTGATGGAGCTTATAAGGAGTCATTGGACATCGCAGGTTGTGGGGGTTTTATTCGAGACTCCAACAGTTAGTGGCTAAAAGGTTATGCTCGGAAGATTGGAACATGTGATGCTCTTTATGCTGAGATGTGGGGCATGTACGCGGGCTTAGGGATAGCCTGAAGACAAGGTTTTTCACAACTCATTGTGGAAAGCGACTCCAAACTGCTAGTGGACATGGTAACGGAAAATTGTAAGATTAATGGGGCTATCCCCGTTTTGATTCGTCGAATCCGAGATCTCATCGAACTTCCTAGGGAGGTTCAGATAAACCAGACCTTGCATGAAGGAAACAGAAGTGAGGATTGGTTAGCTGCTTAAGTCTTACACAAGACTCTTTTGTGCCCATTGTTTTAGAGGTCCCTCCAAAGAAGCTGCAGATTATTTTGTTTGAGGACATTTATGGGGTTTGCATGCCTAAGAATATTCATTTAATTTCTTAATTTTTTTCCTTTGGACTTTGCCCTCTTTTATGTTAAAAAAAAAAGTGTGTGTTCATTACTATAATTTTAAGGTATATAAGCAACACAAAGACACCAGCTAGAATCCTCTTTATATATTCCTAAAAATAAATTAATGACTTAGAAAGATAGTGTCTTAAATGTTTTCAGCATTTATTCTTTCTTTTTTAAAAATATTTGAGTCTTTTTTTTTTAATTGATTGTTTTGTGCATTTTATCCCAATTGGAACCATCTATTTATTGAGTTTTTAGAAATGGAGATTATATCTACCCCCCACATTACCAACCTTAAAGACACGTATTTTAAATACTGGTGAAAAAAACTAAACATTTATACATACACCAAAAACCATGGTAATGGTGATATCTATTTTCCTAAGAGATGGAGACATATTTCAAATTTTATTGTTAATAATACGATAGTGTTGAAACTCTTGAAAAATAATTAATTAATTGTCTATGTTGAAATGGACTTGGCTTGATATCTTTTTGCAAGAATCGTTGGTTTTTCATGAGATTTCTTGTATAATAAGTGTAATGAATTACATAGATAAATCAACATCAATTTAGCACTTATCATACATGTCATTGAATGGGATTTGGTTGAGCTGGCTATACAATGTTTTATGGAAAGTGATAAATTGGAGAAACTAAAATTTTGTGATAGTTGCATACTAGGTAAAAACCATAAAGTAGCGTCGAAAAAAGAAGAAGAAGGCCAACAATGTATAGTTAAGTTTTGAAGTGGTATGCATTATTCTAATAGACTATTTGGGTATTTTCACTTGAATATTTGGGATCTAATAAGAGTAACAACTCATGAGTATGATCTCTATTTTTTCGCTATGATTGATGATTTTGCAAGGAGGGAATGGGTTCACATTTCGAAAAATAAAAGTGACACATTTGAAAAGTTTAAGGAATGGCATACCCTTGTAGGAAATTAAATTGGAACTAAATTCAAAGTGTTGAGAACCGATGATGACTTGAGGTTTATTTTTTAGCAATTTAGTGAGTTTTGAAAGAAACATGGTATTAAGTGGTATGTGATTTTGGCTGGAACACCGCAATAAAATGGTCTAGCTGAATGCATGAATAGCCTCGTTTTTTAGTGTGTGAGATGTATGCTTCTAGGAGTTAGGTTCCCCAAGAGAATTTAGGGTGAAGATGTTAACACAACAATTTATTTGATCAACATATTTATGTCAATATGAATAGACTTAAAAACACTTATGAGGGTTTGAGTGGTAAACTAACAAACAACTTTAATTTGAAGGTTTCTGGAGCCTTGATCATTGTGCACATCAAGCAATATAAGGAGGATGTTACGATTGTGAAGTGTATCTCCATTGGTTATCACGAAGGTGTGAAGGGTTACAAGTTGGGAAAGATAGAAGTCGGAGGATGTCATGATTCATTATAACAACTGATGCTACTTTTGATGAGATCCACATGAGGATGAAATGTGAAGACTCAGAAAATAAAGATTCAGAAATAATAAGGGTTGAGAAAACTAGGTTTAAGGTGGGGTTTTCCACTACTAAGACAAGAGACGAAGATGAGGATGAGACTTCGACATTAAGATCTAGTGAAAGATAACCAACAATAGCTTCTAATTATTAGTTGGCTAGATATAGAACGGGAGATTGTTTTACCATATTGTTACAACTATGCATCGTGTAAGTTATGTTTTATTGCAATTGAAGTGGTGCAAGACTCAATAACAAAGATCTTTTTGGAAGTGGTTGAAATTAAAGGGAGCTTGAAAAGGCTTGAGGCAATGAATGAGGCAAACAATTCACTACAAAAAAATCATACTTAGAAATTTGTGGCACTGCCAATAGTTGTTGGAGGAAATTGGAGGTTGAAAGTGGCGGAGCCACATTAAGACCTAGGTGAGCCATCATCCACCCCATGAAAAAAAAAAGGGTTGGGGCAAATTACTCATATACCATTGGCTTTTAAAAAATATTACATTATGACCCGCCTTCTTCACCCTTTCAAGCTCCCTTAGGCAACTATGAGAGCAATGGTTTGCATTGTCTTATTCGTGAGGCGGCAAGTACCATGCACGAGGAGCTTTCCGGTGTTATAGTATAAAAACCATAGGGTTTTGACATATATAGTTGTACCAATCATCACCAAAAAAGAGGAAACTTTTAGGAAAACTTAAAGACTGGAGTTGAATGATGTTGGAGTAAGTTTTAGGGTTGAAAAACATATTTTAATCATCTTGGATCGGGAGATTTCATTTAGGTAAGGATCTAAACTTTCTCTATTGTTTTCTTAAGTAGCCTTCTTTGATGGCCGAGAGAAAGGGAAAATGTAGAAATTAAAGTTTTGTCATTGAAGTTAATTTCTTGTAACTCTTTTTTATCTCTTGTAAAGACTCGTCGATAATGAATTGGAGTTGCTCTCTTCTCCAGACGTAAGTCAATTTAGACCATATTGAGTAAGCAATTTTGTTGTGTTTGTTCCTCTGCTCTATTTATCTTGTTCTTTGGATCGACTATTTGTTTACTCTACACATTGATTCTAGATTTATTATTGGTTGGAATTATTATTACCTCTAAATTGTCCTTTTTTAAAATACACTAAACAATAGTTAAATGTATATATATTTTTTTAAGGAAAACTAAGAATTAACTAAAACAATAATAACTAATTTTTGGTTGCTCGTAAAATCACTTTTAACATTTTTTTTTTAAAAACATGGTGCAAATTTTATTTCAATATATATAAATTATACATAAACTATAATTATTAATTATATTTTATATTTTTTTCTGTTACATGAGAAAATAAAAGAAATATAAGGAATTGCATCCTTACAAAGGACACCCCGAGAGCATCAGTTAGCAAAACTAACGACAAACTCCCTAGATTAGTAAGAGCACTTCCATCGACATCGAGAATCATGACATCCTCATCATATTCGATGAGGATGTCATGATTGTCATAGGTAATCAAATAGTTTAGTTTCCAAAGAGATTTAAAAAAATCAAAAAAAAATAAAAATAATTTTAAAAGCCACAAAAAATATAGTTTGTGTTATTTTAGCTCATATTTTGTTTTTTCTTAAATAGGGCTTAATTAAATTCGTCTTATAGTGAATAATTTGTAAGCTGTGTTATAGTGGATAGGTATTAAGACATCATATTTATGATAGTTTATAAACTTTTTGACGGTGGATAGTCTATAAGTTAGTTGATTGAATTTATAATATTTAATAAAATTAACGATTGAATTAGGTGATAAATATGAAACGAATAAAAAAAATGCAATTAATATTTAACATTTTTGGATTAAGATAAATAGTAAAAAAATTAAAGAAAAATCATAAGCTACAGACTTTAAACTAAGTAACTTATTGAAAAGAAAAAAAACGTTATACACGTTAATAAAAAAACTATATATTCCAAAGAAAAAATTGTTTATCAAACATATGTTTTCATTAAGAGAAATGTTATCAAGCGTCTGTGGAACACTTTTTAAGGACTTTAATTAGTAAGTTTTTTTATGAAAATTTGTGATAAATGTATTGGAAATTGTAATATTTAATTTTTGTACAAAATAATTTCTTAAAGAGAGTCTTGAAGGCACTCATTAGCAAGACGTGTTAAAATTCTTTCCATTTACTACTCTCTCAACTTCTTCAATTTGGAGAGATAAAATACACAATAAAGTTTGAAAAAGTCCACTTAATAGTAGGACTCATAATTTACTCTTTTTTTTTTATCTATCTCTCACCATATAATATTTTCCATTTATATTAAACAAATTGAGATGATCTTTACTCTAGGAAGACCCTTTCTTTAATCATATAAACTACAAGTTATGCTTATAAAAATAATAAATGTTAACGAAGGTCACCAAAGCACTCGTTAAACATCTTAAATAATAAATTTTTGTGAAATTTGTATTTCCTCCGTTTTAAAATGAATGTCGTTTAAGATTTTCACACATATTAAGAAATGCATTAATTAAAAGAAAGAGAGATGTTATTTTACCAAATTATCCTAATTAACTATTGATTTGTTTTTCATTAAAGAAAAAAATAATACTTTGGAAGTAGTGTATATAATATTAATTGAATGGTGCAACTGAAAAGAAAAAATTATTATTGCATTGAAAACTGAGAATGACATTTATTTTAAAATAATTTTTTTGTTAAAACTTTACTCATTTTAAAATGGATAGAATATATTCAATGCATTAGAAATTGAAGTAAGAAACACAAATTTAAATTCTTATAAAATTTGACTATTCAAAGTGCTGGAATCCTTGAAGAATAGACACTCGTTTGCAAAAACACATAAAAAAACCGCAAGTTATTAATAAACTCAAAATTTTATTTGCCCAAATGGAGTTATACATTACTCAAACGCATGCGGGTTTTGGGGGGTTAAGGACGGTTGTGAATTGTTCTACCAATGGGAAATAAATAAATGTGGGTGATGGGAAGAAAATTTGTCGTTTTTTTTTGTTATTCGTATAGCTCAACCATACTAGATATGAATGGGAAGATGTAGACAATTATCAGTTTAGAGATGACCCTGGAGAGTGGGAGATGCACACGAGCACAAGTAGGAGAAAGGAGGGTGGGAATGAGAAGACTTGGAGAGTCAATGGATGAATTAAATGAGAGGTTGAAGACTTGGAGACAAGTCTAAGAGCATGTGGATTTTGCTGGAGTTGAAATAAGACATATTATATGGAATGTATTTTTACTAAAAACAAAGTATATATATAATAACATAAAGGTAAAATTTTGAGAACATATTATACCACAAGTTACACAATTTAACTATCTCTGATCCATAGTACAAAATAATGGAGAAAAAGATATATCTAAACCGCCACATTCAAACTGAGTGGTTAAATGTACGGGAGTCTCAGATGTTTTAGGTTATACGAAAGTACCACTCACATTGAAGAGAAAATTTTATCAAACAATTGTAAGACTAACGATGTTATATGAGAAAATTATACCACTCTAAATTTGTGATTCACCCAAAATAAAAATATTTTCTAAAACTTTGCGCATTCAATTAATTACAAATTCAAACATTAAATTCAATGCATACACTTCAACAAAAAAATTCTATATTTGATTTAGGGGTGACAAAAATACCCATGCCCATGGATACCCGCGGGTAAAATCCATCACGGGCACGGGGCGGGTAGCTAAACAAGTATCCACAAGTATAATTAACGGGTATTTGACTACCCATTATTATATGGATACAAACACGGATTTGATGGTACCCATACCCAATAATAAATTAAGTTAATTACTAAAATATCCTTATATATCTTATTATTAATCTATTTTTTATTTTTTATTTTTTTAATTTATATTATTAAGATATGGATGGTGACATTGACATAATTGGTGAATGACATTGTTAGTAAATGTTATAAAATTTTATTTAAATTATCATTGTCATGTTGATTATTTGGATTTTTATTTAGAGATTTATATGTTTTTATTTCAGGAATTGGGAAGTCAAATGAAGTTATTGAAGTTTGGAATGCATGCGAAATTTAGATGTTTATTTGGATGTTTTTATGTTTTTATTTTACTTCATGAATTTGTATGAATTATGTAAGAGTTATGAATTTTCTATGGATTATGTATGATTTATGAAATTTTGAATGGATTATGTATGGATGTTTAAAAGTAGTTGAAGTTTTTTGTTAATTAAAAAAAGTTATTCTTTGTTCCAAAAACTAAATAAATTCAAAAATTCATGGGTACCTACGAATACCCATGAATACTTCAATACCCATGGGTACTCACATAATGGGTGTGGGTACCCATGCGGGTATGGGGCGGACATGAGTATCATATTTATCCAACGTGGCGGACACGGGTATCGTACTATCCGTGTCAATGGGTACCCATTGACATCCCTAATTTGATTCATTAAGTTAGGTTTTCCTATTTTATAAATATGAAATTAACTTTACATTAATAAGTGGAGAGAAATGTTAACTTGTGCCCTCAAGACACAAGTTAATGATTCAAATATAGAAATAATTTATTGAAATGTGTGCATTGCATTTACTCTTTAATTTTATAATTAATTAAATGTACAAAATTTTAGAGAATATTTCTTCTTTTAGGTTTTTTAACATGTGCCCTAAAGACACAAGTTAACACTACCCATAAGTGAAAGTGTGAAACTAACGGTCATTTTGAAGCTAAAATGAAAGTCATTATTGTAGGAATCGAATACAAAGTAGAAAATAAATTTATCGTTAGAAGAAAGGGAGGACGACTACTGTTGGTAATTTATTGTAGCGAGTAAGTAGATTGACGTTGGTTGGCGGATAGCTGGATGTTGAGCTGCTGTGTGCTGTGGAATTAATTAATTAATTGAATAATTAGGCAGACAGATGGCTTGTTTTGCTCTAAGACTGAACGAATTAAGTTGCGCACGCCACCATAAATTAAAGCTAATTGATAGGGTGCAACAACCAACACGATCCGTCACATAATACTTGTCACAGTTGACTTTATTACGCATGTCAATGCATAACTTTGAGTTTAAATATCTTGAATAATATATTAGAAAAAATTATGAAAATTTGATATTTTGAAAATATTCATCGAGACGAATCTAACAACATCTTATATGTTATTATTTATCTTTGTATATTAGTAGAAAAATATTGTCAAAGTAAGTTAGATCAAAATTACAGATTTTCAAATGGATCATCTATTGGGAAACGGAGGGAGCAATAAACACTTGTTAAGCGGCTCATAACATGTTTCAAAAAAGAAAAAAAGTTGGCTCATCATATATTAGTTTGTTAAACCCTACCTTTCATAGGGTAATTTAAAGTTCAGCCGAGACATTTTTATTTGCTTCAGTTCGCATTCAAATTTAGATTCTCTTAAATGGCTAAAGCCAAATGTTATTTCTAATATTTGTTCTTTTTTTCATTATATCCCTGTCTTTGATTCATTTTTACAAATAGAAAAATATTTTTTGAAAAGTGTCTCTTTAGGATTATTATTTAGGTTCACAAGTGAGTTCGACAAAATTGATTTTGTTGATTATTGAATTGAAAGATAAACAAATCAAAGAGGAATAATCTAATCAGAGATCAAACCTTTTTTTTTTAAACGAATCAGAGATCAAACTTACAGCTGTGCTATCAAATCATACATCCGAAAACTCAACGAGCAACTCAAAACATACAACGAAAACGATTGACGATGTCAAAGTAGATTCTAACATCAAATGAAAATATAAATATGCACATAACGTCGAAGGTAAAATACCTTGCTCAAGCCTCTGATCAAGATACCCTACCCTGTTCATGTACTCTGGTTTCTTTATGATTTATAAAGCTCTAGCACTCTGATCATTATTTACCTGAACCAAATCTCCTATATTCCTGGCTCTGGAATCTTGTGTTCTCGTCGTTGATTTTCAACTTCATTTATTTATAGTCGTAGATGATCTGTGTGCATAGTATAACTGAAAATGGAAAAGGGAAATGGAGAGTATATCGAGTACAAGAGGAAGTTTGGCTTCCAGCAACAAGGAGAAACAAAGCATGCAGACATAAATGAAATGAGAACTGGCCTTTTATTGAAACTGTAATATGTAGACACAAAAACAACAGGCAGATAAGAGAAACAAGACGAAATAAACTTTAAGGGGCAAGGTTGTGATGAAGAGAATGATTATTATAGAAGTAACAAGAGGGGGGGCAGATAGATTTATGAACAATGTGGATAAATGTCAGGTTATCGGAAGCAAGTTTCAGTAACTTTCATCCCTTGAGGTATCCTACTTTTTCCAACAAAGCCTGAATATCAGCACTGCTACTCCCCTCAGTTGCCTCGACGATGTTAGGGCTGTCCATTGGCATAACATCAGAGAGAGGATAGTTTCTGTTATTATGGAGTTGACTGATTGCCCTGCTTCCGACTCCCTTCAATATCACACTTTTGTGTAGGCCGCCAACCAGTCCTTCGTAATCGGTGTCACCACATTCTCCAACAAACACCACCATCTTTGACAGTTCAAAACCCCATCGAACATATAGGTATCTGAAGGAAAAACACATAAAAGTCATTTAGATGTCACAGTAAACTTGAGCAACAGTCACAACAGCCAAATAGAGGAAATCATGATAGAGGTAAGAAACAGCTATATGCAAGAGCATGGCTGATAAATTAGCATAGACATTGCATAAACTCATCCTAGGATGTTAGAAAAATGTGTAGCAATTGGCCACCTATCTCCTCACCCCTCCATCCCAAGGAAAAGAGTAAAGGAGTTTATACAAGTTTCAAAACTTTGGCATAACAGAAATTTTGGAATGGTGATTCAATAATACCTGAGGGCTTGGGAACGAGATGCCAGAACGGGAATTACATTCAGTCTTGTTCCATTCTGACAATATATAGGATGGCAACGAAGAGCTTGGATCCTCATTAACTTACGAAGCTCCTTCAGAGGGGGAGCCTGTAATAATAATATTGGACAACAAAACAATAAAACTCTAAAGTGAGTCTAGGATAAAAATGAACTTCACAAAAAAATTCCACTTCAAATCTTAATGACTAACAATAATTTATTTATACCAAAAAATTCCGCTGTAAAGAAAAATTACCATTCCTGGCTTTCGCACTTTGAAAGCATAACAGTAGTCAGTAGAAAGCTGTTCAACAGGACTCACAATTTGCTCGTTGCTCTCACCCTTCTTATCACTGGTCGAAGCTGCCCAGCGTACTAAAGTCTTTCTCAACCCTTCTCCACCCCAACGGTATTCAATGTGAGAGTGGAAATACAAGTCACCCACAAATAGGCGATCTTCCGAATTGAGGGAAGGATAGTAGAGATCACTGCCACTGTTGCAAATATAAGCATCAAAATCATTGGGACTCAAGCCACCTGAGATCAGAAATGATTGTATTTCAGATATTGTCATTGAGGTTGACAGTATGAACCCTACAGATCCGTCAGCCCTCCCCTCTCCAGCAGCCTCAAAGATTACTTTAATCATTTCAAGAAGACCTGAAGTGGTATCACAATCCACCGCAATCACAAATAGTCGATTTCTACTCCTCAATGGCGGAAATTTACCAGCATTTGAATTTTGACCTAATTTTTCAGCAGCCCCGCCCTTGCGTACATCTTTAGAAATGCCCTTTGACCATGATAACACAGCATTCTCTATTTTTGCACTTCTATCAGTTGCATTTCCATCGGGATCCAAAGAATTATCATTTCCACTATCCCCACTCCTCTCTCCATCCAATGAAAATTTCAGGTTAAGAGATAAATCATGTATATCTCTCAATGAATCACCAGGTGATTCTTCTGATTCTGAACTTTCACCTCCATCCTCACTTCGCTGCCATTGAGGATGCCTTGGCTTGCAAGTGGCTATTTTAGACAGGTAAGTCTTGCAGTGCTCAGGCCATGAAAATAAATGAATGTTCTTCAACCCATTCAGTCTACATTTTGCCCACAATTGCTTGTTGCTAACAAGCTTCAAAAGAGCATCTGCAATAGACTTCTGATCGTGGGGATCTACAAGCAGGCCATTGTCAAGTACCTGTACAAGTAACCAATTAATCATGCAAGTTTCCATGGGAACTTTTATAAATCAATGCATAACATAACCAGTAATCAATAATCATACCCGATGAATATCAACAGGACCTCCATTTTTAGTAGCAACCATTGGCAAACCATAGGCAGCTGCCTGTTCAACAAAGACACAAGGTAGTGTTCACAACACCAAAAAGAAATCAACTAATAATAATTAATACAAGATTCAGAAGATCACCTCAATTAAGGTAAGACCAAACGGTTCAATGATAGCAGGATTGACGAAGACACCCTGCACAGATATCGGATCTGAATGAAATCTAAAATGAAAACATAGCTTGCATGGGCAAGAGATTAAACAAGACATGAAGAAAGTAATAAACATTGAATCCCACAAACAGCGGCAGACCCACGTTCACTCTAAGGGTGAGCACTTGCACCCGCCGGTCTTTTGAAATTTGCACCAGTTATTCTATATATTTTTAGCTTGACCACTCTAAAATTATCATACTGCACCAGCACTCTCTTCTCTCAGCAAATACCATTCAACGTCAGCAAGTGCAAATTCAAAGTTGCATCTCGGCAGAAGGAATACACAAGTGCGGTCCAGGATTTCTATTTGAATAAGTATTCAAATTGAAAATATTCCCCAAGATGACATTAGTGTGAATCATTGGAGTATAAGTTTTGCCACTGATCTCTAGTAGTGCAACACTATATATATATATATATATATATATAGAGAGAGAGAGAGAGAGAGAGAGATTATTTGTTCAATAATTTACACCCGCTAGGCTTGGGTCCTGGATATATCACTGCCTACAAGTGGAGGGTATTCACACCAAATTGTTGTATTGGTGTGTCACAGTAAATGAATGCAAGAGAGTATTTATAGAAGACGAATATATTGAAATGTATACACGTCATGTATTTACAAAAGACACAGTGACTATCAATGAGCTGATGATGTGGCAGGGACGGCGTTCATGTAGGATCGTATGTACGGTACGACTCTAGTACCAGATATAGGTACGGATGCGACATTTTTAAACAAAAACTAACGTATTTGACAGAAAGAAAAAAAAACAAACTAAAGTACAGGTATGTCATTATGAAAGTAAACTTTTATTATAATGTAGCATGAAAGAACTAAATTGCTCAAACGACAACAAAATATCACAATAAAAAAAATTATTCAAGAACTCAAGATCTACAACAAAAATCACCCTACTATAGCGTATTGATAAACTCGCTCAACCAGAGGCATAAACAAGTAATAGCAAGTTTGCTTAAACAGTATGCAACAACGAAGGGAAAACAAATATTTACACTATTGGTCCAACTATAAATAATTCACAATTTGACATTTTTGCTTAAAACAAGTAGACCGTTATATCAATTTTCTAGTCCAACCAAATGGATAAAGTTACCTTTGTCTTTGCTGCTAGACGATATATTTCAGGAACATCAGATTGTTTGTGGTGTTTAGGATATGCCACTTGCCCATACAGATCGTACTTGTCAATCAACTTGAGTACTGAGAGAAGAACAGAAGAACTTGTGCTTGACATTTCATCAATTCCGTCTCGGTTACCCATAATTAATGTCTGAAAAGCCCAAAGAGTGACATAGAATTGATCAGACAATAAACACAAGTCAGCTGACCTAAAAATCAAGAACAGTGTGATACTAAAGAAGTTCAGAATGATCATTCACGGTTTCATACAAGGTTAGCAAGCTCTCTAAGAGGACGGCATTCTCCAAATGCTTTCACCAAAGTTGTGATGTTCTTCTTAGGATCTGGTCTGGCAAGAGCAAGTATCACAGGCTTGCGAGGGTTGGTAAAGAACCGCATTATCTGGTAATCACAAAGTTTAAATTGGCGTTAATTTCTTTTTGCGTTGGATTTACAAATGAAACTTGCCAGTCAAGTCACGTCCAATAAATTATAAAACAAAAGCATTGAACTGGCTAGTTAACCAGGAAACATAGAAAGAAATGCAGAAAGCATATTCCAAACCTCAGACCAAATAGGTGGATCTTGGGGGGCAGGATGATCCAAAATCCCTTCTGGTTCAGTTTCTATATCACCGTCTTGTGGAACAATATGATGGAACTCCATACCCGGTGGAATTACCTGCCAGAGGTATTGAGGTTATACTAAGATCTAACTTTACATAAGTTGCAACCAAGTATTACTAAAACAATAGTGTCTGGAACAGGACTCAAAAATAACTGCTCTTATCACTTATCAGTATATACCATGCAGACTATGAAGAATGTCAAAGATCTTTCTAACCCAATGCATTTAAAAAAAAACAAAACTACATATTTTTGGTGATCAAATTTGTTTTTGTGCCAACAAAATAAAGCTATTCCGTTCCTGAACAAACTAATAAGCCATACCGGTATTTGAAAACAAAACTCCAGGTCTCACCCCAAGTTAAAAAAATAAAATAAAACGACAATTATAACTGAAAAATAGATAACTTGCTCATGGACAACCCTATCAAGTAAAAACTAAGCAGCAAGACATTTTTCTTCAAGTGCCAGGTTAAAATGGGACTCAAACCAGTCACCAAAAGAGAAAAATGAACTTACTATCGCTCAATGCAAATTGCAAATTTGTATCAATATCAAAATTATATATTATCTCTAGCGAGCTGTAAATTACTTTAATTCAAAATCAAGACTACCTAATTTGGTCCACAACAAAAGCTTGTTAAGGTGTTGTTAGGAAGTTAAGTTGTGATATTGTTATCCAGTACTTACCGCCACGCGAGGCATGTATCTACCGTAACAGCTCACATTACGCCTGATCCTTGCTCGTATTTTACGCTCCAACACTGGATCAAAACCATCATACAGGCGCCATTGTTCTTCTACTTCCTGTCTAGTGCTTGTTATGACTATTTCAGAACCATCAAGGGCTAATTCTTCAGCTTCTATCCTACGCATGATCTTGTAAGTTGTGTTTATTTCATCCCTTGATAATCGGCCTTGCTTTAAAAGTTGTTCCAACTTATCTCGGCCAAGTGAGTGGCCAGTAAAAAGCATAGGTACATTTAAAGCACCGGACAGAAGAGCAGCAGAGTCACCTGCATCTGCATAATGGCCGTGAATGGCAACCGGCCAGACAGCATGCCCACTGCCAATTTGCTCCCCAAGAGCCTTTGACATCTGTAAAATGTGGCCAATCGCTCCATCAACAAATTCAGGAATGTAAGGCCAGAGTTCTTCTTTTGGAATATATTTATTTCTAGGACCAAATGGAATACGAATGATGTAAGCACCACTGCTCTCTCCCATGTCATCTCCAAATTCATCCGTGTTTCTGGGAGCCAACATTTCTGTTGGTTCCCCATAACTCCAATCTACATCTGGCGATGCGACTTGCCTAGTCAGCAAATCAACACGATAAACTCCCGGCATTGATCCCAAGGCCCGCGCAAGCTCCACAACATACTTAACCTACTCAGCACAAAAAAAGCCAAAAAAAATCAGCTCCCCCACACAATCAGCTAGATATCAGCATATTTAAGAGTACATCCAGTACCGCATTGCGCAATCAGAAAACGACAAAATTTAACAGATTCTTAACGTGGAAAAAAAAGATATAAAGGTAATCAAAACAAAAGTACTACCTGACCACCCGTATCAGAATCACGCCCCAGCTCCATATTCTCTCCACGTATGAGACCGTGAATACTGCACGTTATTAAATTCAAGAATAACAAAACAAAATCACACACTAGAGAACAACATATCAACTAATTAAAATAACATCAATCATTCATCAAAATAATTTGATCCACTTTCGCATTAATTTACCTTATGAGAACAATGTAGAGCTTCTTGCCTTTATGATTATGAGCCCAAGTTTCCATAGCATCAGCGGAACTAATTCGCGGCAATCTAGCTTTTGTAGATTCACCACCATGAGCAGAAACATCACTCACCGGATCTCCTCTCTCACCTTCAGATAAATCCTCAGACATATCAGCAGTAGCTTCTCTTCTCCCTCTTTCACGTTCAAGCCTCCGCTTCGTCACTCTCTGCACCGCCTCACTCTCAAGCTAACCAAATCCAACACATCACAATCTCATCATCATCACCATCAAAAACACCAAAATACAAACAAACAAAAAAATAATCAAAAATAAAAAAAATGAAGAAACTGAACCTGCTTCTTCTGACGAGCAAGGTTCCAAATTCTCCAACACATGTTCTCCAATCTAGTGTTCCTCTCTTGAGGACTTCTCGATGAAGAAGCCTAGTAACAACAAATCAAATTCAACAAATTGATGAAAATAAGTTGAATTGAAAGAAAGAGAAAGAGTGCATACCCGAACCCAAGAACGATAGAGATCGGTTTCATCAAAACCAATAACTTCTTCAACGAAGTAACGAGTAGGACTGAACCTACCTCTCTCTCTAAGAAGAAGAGAGGATTTAGCATCATCAAGACCAGGACCAACGTCAAGAATCGCTTCTAGATAGCTGTTTAACCAATCATTTCCAGCCATCTTTCTTTTTCTTAAGCTCTTTTCAAAAAACAACTTCTTCAAAACGCGCTTTTAAAGACGAAAAGAGACTTCAAGTAGAAGATGATTATGAAGATGAATTTAATTAAAAAAAAAAAAAGAAAAAATTGAGAGAGAATATTCGTTCTATGAAAATGGACTATGGGAGTGACAGAAAACTATGTATGCGGGAGCGTCTGGCCTTTAAGCGGTTAAATCATTTATTATTTTATTATTTATTTATTGATCCCAATACAATACAAAGTCATCACATTCCATTGGACTTACGAGGATTTCATCACCTCTTGACGCTTGTCAACCAGGATTGTTTTGTTGTGGTTAGCAAACTTTCTCAACTTAATTAAAAAGTTCAAGTCCTTTTTTAATACATCTTTTTACGTCAATTTGCATATAATCAAATATTTACTTTGTATCTATTCACACGTTTAAATTACAAATCTCACGTTTTAATGTCAATTTCACCGCTACTTTAAGAAGCTACATATTTGAGTTTTTTACTAAACGCATGGCTGCGTTAACATAACCGCATGACCAAACACAATCTAAGTTAATGCATCTTCAGGGAGGAATGTAATAATAATATATATGTTTTGGTAATTTCATAAAAGTTGAGTTTGATAATCTTCTTAGAAATCGATATGGTTGTCGGCTTTACACCTAGGCCTATGTTTAGAGAATTTGTTGTTTGGTCGCTCTTTTCTGATGCTCGACTATGGAAGTACGTGCACTCTGTTTTGAATGTTATGATTGACTATTTCATTCTATTATGTTAGTAGAAGAAAATAATATACTCATGCGAGCATTGATGTCCTTTATTATATTATAATTCATGTTATTTGAGTAATTTGATTCGTTGAGAGTTAACTACGCCTAACGAAAGATATATGATTCTTTATTACGCAAGGAATTACTATTTTAAAGTACTTTTCGATTGATTGTCATGCTTATAAGGCCCTTGGTATTATTCAAGTTGATCGGAGGAAACCTCTTTGTAATTAGATCAAGTATAATACAAATGGTGCTTCTAGAGGTAACCCTAATTTAATTTATGTATCATTGATGTGATTTTTAGCAATTCCAATGGCGTTATAGTTGTTGTTTTGCATACAATTTGGAGATTTATACATCTTTTCAGGTTGAGCTCTATGTTGTTTATGCATGCAATTGAAACTTCTCAATCCAAAGGTTGATTTCACTTTTGAATTGAGTGTAATTCTTTGATGAATGTTCAAACTTTTACTAATCCAAGTATTGTGCCATGAAAATTGAGGACTAGATGGTTGAATTGCATGTATCTTGCTCGACAAATGAACAAAAGAGATTTTCCACATGTTGCTTTAATTTGGTTGTTCATATTTTCAACACAATAAGATTTACACTCCATAAAGAGTTTTCCCTAATTATAAAAAATCATAAATTTAAGATGCATTATTTGATGAAATTATTATTTTCTTTTTTTTTTGAGCAAGAAATTATTATTTTCTTAATATTTGATAGAATTATTTTAACATCTCTTCCTTTTTTTTAAGAGTTTAACATCTCCTTTACGTTTACCAAAAATGCATTTATTTTTTACACAGTTAGACTTAGATGTGAAAATATTGATACTAAATTATATTATATAAAATTTTAAAATGAAAACAATAAATAATTTTTTATAATAAAAATATTAAATGAGATGGGTAGAAATTTCTTAGACATGACCATCAACGGTACTCTCCCATATTAACAACCGAATTCAAACTCTGGTAAAAAATCACGATTTTCTCCATTTCTTTAATAAACTTATGTCTCCATTTATAAGAAGTGAAGAGGATATTAATCTTTTATTTGATAAACCTTTTGAAACTCTTTAAATTTAATGTATCCTTGCCTCGTATAAAAGAAGCATATGCTTATTTGAAAAATTGTGATACCGAAAATCTTTCCCAACTAAACCAACATTAGTTCGTAATTAAATAAGTGGTATTTTAATTTCTTTTTCGTAGGAGGGAGTATAGTCGATTAAAGAAAAGCAGTTAGGGAATATTTGCTTTCCCAGGAATAACGGTTCTCAATCAATTAAGCATCTGTTTTCAAGAAAATTCCAACTGCTATGCAAATAAACCATTCCAATAAGAAAGATATCATCACAGTCCTTAACGAAGATGCTTAGACCATAGGCATAATCCTCCAGAAAATGGAAACATCAACATGCACCGTATAAATGTTGGCTCCCAACTTTTGACATTAGCAAAAAAAATTGATACGAACAAGATTGAGCATTTCTCATATTTTGGTAACATATTCTTTTATGACCCTCTAGATAATCTATACTATATTACTATCTATTATGTGCCTAATAAGTAATAATTATTTGAAAGGGATTTCTGTCCAAAAAAATACTATTTTAAAAGGGACATATTCTTAATGGTTTCAAAAACCCAATGTGTAAATAACACGTGTACGGTGATCTTCCCTACCTGCACGTGAATGCCTTATAATTTGTAGCTAAAAAAGTGAATGAAAGGCGATAAATTGAAACTTATATAATTCATCAAATTTGATGTCCTTGTCAAAAAAAAAAAAAAAATTGATGTCGACCAACAAAATTTGTCCAACAAAGAAACAGTATCAAATTTGATTGATCTAGCAACTAATATTTGTTAGGCATAATAAGACCAAACTTATCATCGGCAAAATGTCTAGCCTAATATTCACATTCACATGCATTAACATTAAATAAGAAATCTAGATAGACACCTCACTGGCTTATGTTCGTGTACTGATTTTTTACTTTTTACGTTTTGTTTACTTACGCTTGTCATTTTCTGACCTTATATAACTTATATCCGTCGTGATGTAGATTCAATTGTTGGTGGTGTGATGATTGGCCTGGGTAGTCCGCATCACTCGACCATCGGTTTCTCCATCGTTGGCATTCATGGTGGTGTTAGTTTGTTGCGTTTTTGTGGTGGTTTGTGATGGTTTTCGAAGGGGTTTTGTGGTGGTGGTGGTGCTAGTTTTTTGTGGTGGTTCTCGGCGTAGTTCATGGTGGTTCGTGGTGGGTTCCGATTCTATCATGAACCACTGTTGTTACCGCCATTAAGCATGATAGCCATCAATTGAAAAATATTGCAAGGGGAGGTTAATTCATACAGCTTTGACTAATTTTTATTTTATTTTTATGTGTTAGTGAGTTTTGTTTGTGGTGATGATGTTAAGGAGCTCATAGGTTTTTTTTGGTTGTGTTGGTTTGTGGTGTTTTGTGGTGGTTTCCGTGGTGGTGTTGATGCTGGGTCTTTTGTAGTGGTGCTCGTGGTGGTTTTTGGTAGTGATGCTCGTGGTGGCTGGTGTTGGTTTTTGGTGATGATGCTCGTGGTGGCTGGTGCTGGTTTTTGGTGAGGATTAATGGTGGTGTTTGTGGTGGTTAATGGTAGTTTTGGTGGTGGTGGCGGTGCTTGTGGTGGTTATGTTTTTTGTGGTGGCTATGAGTTTGTTGATGATAGAATTTTCAAATACATGGATGTTAGACGGTGTGGCTTTTTTAAGATGCGGTTACATGGTTTTTGGTAGGTTTGATGGTTATTTTGGAGAGGTTTTTCTACGGTTTGGCACAAGATTTGTTTCTGCTATTGCGCAAGCGTTTAGAATTTGGTTTTTGGAGATGACTTCTTGGTTTGGTGTTTAGTTTTAATTGGTTTCGAGGGGCCTCGGTGGAGGGTGTTTTTTGTTTGTTTGTAGAAGTTTGTATTTGATACATGAGGTTTTGTTTGGGTGTTCCGCATATATACGGCACACTTTTTCTTTGTATATTGCTTTCTAAGTCTGCTAGCCTAGCATTCCTTGTGCTTGCTAAGATTCTTTGTGTTTTAAATAAATTCCATTTTAACTTCTAAAAAAAATTCCAACCTTATATATACTTCTAACTCAACGAATAAAAATTTGTAAAAAACTTTGATGAATAAAAATATTCTCCCTTCGACAAAGGAATCTAATTATTGAAAGAAAATTATGTTACCTAAGTATGCAAATAATATAAGCAATTTTATACTCATAAAATAATCATAATTATAATAATAAATAATAAATTCGGTGAAATACGTACCTAAGCCAATCATTATTCGGTTCATAGATCATAGAGGTGGGTTTGGTTTTAGTGATTTAGGGGAGAGGGGTCAATGGCTGAAGAGAGAAAGAAAATAATAAATCAAACAATTTATACTTTTATTTTATAAGAAAAATTATTAATTTATAAATATATCATGTGTTTAATTTTAACGGGACCTTCGTAGCTTTGATTCTAAAAATTGATAACCCATGAGAAGTTGACTAATTTTATCCAATATCTAAGTTAATAAAAAATGAATTTATTACGTTTAAAGTTGATTGTGAGAAAGTTTGTAATTCTATTGAGTGGGAATACTCAGAGGTAGTTATGTAAAGATAGGTTTTCCAAGTGACTGGAAGTGGTGGATCATGGAGTATATTAAATCAACAATGTCCTCGGTGTTAGTTAATGGAAGCTCGATAAAGGAATTCAAAACATGAAGGGGTTTGCATGAAGGGGGTCCTTTTTCACTTTTTAATTTCTTACGGTTGCGGAAGATTTGAATGATATGTTAAATGTTTATGATGATACGGGTCTTTTTACGATTTATGGTGTTGGTGCGTATTCTAATTTTCACATTTTTCATTTGCAGTTTGTTGATGACACTTTAATATCAGGTGAAAATAGTTGGTGGGAATATCACAACTTTGAAGACTAAAAGTGAATTTTTCACAAGAGCTTGTTGGTTGGTGTTATTGTAGCAGAGTCTTGGTTGGTTGAGGCTGATGTGTGATGAATTATAAAATTGATCAGGTCTCTTTCAATTATTTGGGTCTTTCAATATAAGGAAATCCTCGTTCTGGTACCTCTTGATTGATAACATTAGAAAATGATTATCCAGTTGGAAGAGTAAAAACTTGTCCATGGATGTGGTCTTATTCCTATCAAATCTTTCTTATTTTTGCTTCCAGTTAATTTTTCTTTCTTTCTTCAAGACTTGTACAAGTATTATTTCTTTCATTGCTTTCCTTTTTAAATCTTTCTTATGGGGTGGGGGTGATGATGTTTGTAAGATTCGTTAGGGAGTCTGGATGTTTGGGGATTCAAAAAATTACAGAATTTACTTTGGCGTTGTTGGAAAAGTGGTGTTGGAGGTTGCATGTTGTTTGCCTGTGTTTTCGACAAACTATGGGTTAGTTCTGATTATTACAAGCGAGACCGAACTAGAGATCTCAGGAGCATGTTGTGCAAAGGTTTTGATCGAAAAAAGGGTTTGAAAAAGATCCACGAGATGCACTCAGGTTACTTAGAGAGCAGGACGGGTTTGTAAAGAAAAGACATTATCTCTCGAGAGGTTTGAGATTGCAAGCAAAAGCAACGTAAAGTAAAAACGAAAAGATAAAGGGCTTTAAGCACGTAAACTTAAAGGAAAAGGTAAATGCAATGCATTAAAATAAAGGTGGTCTACAAATCAATTTACATACATTCTGTATAACTCGTTTCCCTCGCGCCGGTAGTTTGAGTGTTGTAGAATTCTATATATGATTTGCGACCCATTTTCCGACTTGGAAACTCTTATTTATACAAAAAAAAAACCTAGATGGCGAGCCACTAACCCCATGATCAACACTTCCTCCATCTTGAACAACCGCTTGCCCCGCGTTTCCACTAAAGGAAATCGTCTCAATGCTTGAAATCGTGCTTTCCCGCCTTCATTGCTTGACTTCGACGCGAGCTCTCTTCGACTTTGTTCCATCGAACTTTAAATCACGCGTTGGCTTGCTATTTTGTCAAAATCTTCAACCTTAGAATGGAAAAGCCTTCGATTCATGCAAAGTAAAAGGTCAAACAAATGTTGACCATATTAAATGAGCATGTTGAATTTACAGGCTAACACATGTTGAGATGGGTGGATTGTGGTTTAATTTTGCATTTTGATGATATATGTTCAAATGAGATCGACTCCGACGATACCTTGGACAGGCCACACGTAACTTGCATGACATTCTTTGGTTGCCTAAAGATGGACGATGTGACCTTCAACCCATATGACGATTGTCGTCAGACACACCTGTTCAACGATACATGTTGGTACTTTGGACGAATAAAATGTGGACACAAGATGATTTATTGCTACTTGTCAGAGTGTGTGATGAGGTAGTATGGACATATTCAGAGCATTTTGAGGTATCTCTCCGCCATACAAGAGTCGAATGTCTTTCAGATAGACCAAACCTTTTCAAGATTTTTTGTTGCGTGTTGTACTTGAAGACATCGGGGTCTGTTTTTTGGCAAACCGTATTGTGTTACATTGCTTGGTTTTATAGGGTATCTCATCCTAAATTATTGGCTCCTATAGAGGGAGATCCACCTAGGGTAGCAAACATGAAGGTTCTGATATATGAGGAGAATGCCAAATTGCCAATGAAACTCTAGATACTTTGCAGATATACAGGTTGGTTAGGAACATGGTGTTTGGTGGGATGAAAAATGGTACCACTTGCGATGATTTATATGGTACTTTGCAGCATATTGCCTAGAATATAGTCAACCACTTAGTATCGAGTAACACGTATGAAGAAGATGTTCACATGACTTTGATGACTTGATATTTTGATTTTCCGACCTACTTATGATGAATGGTGCATTTTGATATTTTAATACCGCAACAATGATGTCACAAATTATGTATATTGGTATTGGTATGTGGACCATGTCGTTGAATCTTGTATGAATTTATGTCAGCATTTTGGTCAAATGTTGAATAATTTTGATGTGTATGAATTTTTTGTGTTTTAATTTAGTTGAATGACACAAATTATATGTCATTTTGAATGTTGAGTGAATTTGAGTGTTGAATGTGTTTTAGTGTGTTGTGGTAAATGTTATTGCTTCTTTCTTGTCGATGTTTTGTGTTATGCTTATGTGTTCAGTACAATTCGGTTCCTAACCCTTGATCCTAAATTTGTGCTTAACTCCCAAACACTAGCGATTAGGAGTTACATTTCGAGATGGGTGTGTTTGGAAATCCGAGGGACCCGTGATCATTTCAAGGGGTTTATGAAGACATTTTTACGGTTCAAAGCGTGAAAATGCACATCTAACATCTTTCAGCCCAAATATTAAGTCCAATATTTTGACGGTTGTTACTTTTCTCACCCTCCGCTCTTCTCACGTGCCCTTTGATTTTTGACTAAAATACCTTTGTCGTTTGAATTATATAATAAAAAAAACATATAATTCAGATTGTATAATCAGAAATATGCTTATATATAAGCAACAAACAAAACCTTCTCCCATTTCAGCAACCAGAAATTTTTCTGTTAAAAACAATTAGAAACCAAAGTAAAAAAAATAATAAAATATGCCAAATAAAATAAAAATATATATAAGAATACCACCGAAAAATTGTAAAAATCAAATAAATTAATGAATATTTTTTTCTTCATATTTTTCTGATAATATGAAGAAGAAAAATGAAAAATATGTTTAAACGGTGAAATTTTAGATTTTGAGAGACGAAGTCCCTAAGAAGTCCATTCTACGGTAGTTTTGTTCCTTGCTTTTTCTTGATGTTTCGGGCAAGTTTCAGAGCAATCTGATAAAGTAGCTTGAAAATCAGATTTTCAACCGGAACACGGCAGACAATGACCTGAAACACAAGACACACTAGAGTAGTGGATTATAAATTTATAATTGTTAAATTCACTATCCTTGTCACAAAATAGGTTCATTTTTTGTGTTGATGCAATTTAGATTATATAATTTGAATATGTTAGTTCCTCTTTTTTTGGCAAAAAAGGGTGTATAAAGAGGTGTCAAATGGGCTGGCCCGAGCCGGGCCGGGCCTGAGAGGCCCCACTACATAAATGGGTCAGCCCGTCCCAATTATAATTGGGTCGCATATTCTCGTGCCCGGTCCGTGTGGGTCATGGGCCAGCCCGACCCATTTATTTTTTACTTTTAAAATTTATTCACTCTTTTTTATGTGTTTTTTTTATATTAGTCACTCACCACTATTTTTTTGCTAAAATATGATTGGATGGACATAAAAGTGTAAGTAATTTTTACATTAACATTGAATATTAATGAAACTCTAGATTATTCATTCAATTAAATCAAATTAATAATTTATAAACTTTAAAATATTAAGCTTAATTCATTCATTTTTATTAAGTTTATTTATTTAAATATTTTTTATTAATAAATTTTAAAATAGTTGATAATTTTTTTACAAAAATCAAATTAAATAGTAATAATGGGCCGGCCCGAAGCCCGGCCTCATTTTTGTATGGGGCAAAAAAGTCCAAGTGTATTTTTGGGCTAGTTTTTTGGCCCGACCCACCCAAAAATTGTGGGCTAATGGGTCGGCCCATTAGCCCGACCCATTTTTGACAGCTTTGTGTATTATAGATTTTATATTTAGAATATTGGAGGGCGCACAAGAAGAACGGAGGGTAAGAAAGAAAAAAAAAAGCCAATTTGGGTGCTAGAAATGTACTCCCTCCGGTCTCAAATGTAAGCAAATCTTCACTTTTTAGGTTCATTCAATAAATAATGTATGTGGTCCACATTATAAACTACGTACATCATTTATTGAATGAACCTAAAAAGTAAAAAATTGCTTACATTTAAGACCAGAGGAAGTATTCTTTCTTGTGGACTCTTGTAATTGCTTCTGTCCTCGTGCAAATGATACCATTTCGGGCACAAAAAAAAAAAGAAGCAAATGATACCAGTCATTTTTATATTTTTAATTAGAACTCAACCACTGAATTCAATACATCTATGGTCTATCTGTTTTTTTTTTTTTTTACAAAATATGTAATTTTTTAAATTACACTACTCTATTTTCTCATGTTAAAACATATAACTCTTGTGTTAATACATAATAGATGAAATCCTACTTTCATCATCCGCAAGTTGATTGAATTAATTTATCTCGTATCTTGTTAAAATTTACATTTCTCTTCGTTAATAATCACTTTTTTTTAAAAAAAAGTCTAGCGATGAAACTCTAACATACAAAATACAGAGAATATTGATATAATGGATCCATTTAAACTTAATCAAAATGGTTAAATATATTTAGTCTCTACAAAACTTATGATCTTTTATGTCTAGTCCCTTCATAATTTTGCTGAATTTTAGTTCTCATTTTGCTTTTAGAGACTAAATTAGGGATTAAAAGTACCAACTTTTTGTAAAAGTTAATCAAAATAGGGATTAAAATTCTTTATAGGGATTGCATTTAAAAATACGTAATTTATGAGACAAAATATATTTAAGTCTAATTAGAATTCTAATGAGTATTTTTATTTTTATTCATAATATTTTTTTAAAAAAATCTATTATAAAATATTTTTATTTACAATATCATTACACATAGTTTGAAACTCTATAATAAAATACGAAGCAATAAAAAATAAAACAAAAATATCGAACAAATTACTAAAGCCAAAAAATGACCAGTTAAAAATGAATTTTATATACTCAATTTTTAAATTAATAATAAAATATTCAAATCTAATCATCTACCTTGAAAATTTTAAATAAATAATTATTTTTTCTTATATACTGGCTCATAGTTAATAAATAGCATAGAATATTTACATTAAAATATAATAATTTGTAATATATATGTAACTTTTAAGGGTGAAGAGTGTGATTCAAGTATATCTTAAAAGAAGTGATATGATTTACTTCTTAATAAATGATGACGTATGTTTCAATATAAGAGATGGGGAGAGCATAATTCAATGTTCTCTTGATAGATTGAGTCTAATTTCTCAAACATATTAGTAGAAATTTCAATCCACACTTGCTCCAACCTCACCTCCCAACTAGTATTTCACTTGCAATACTAATATTAATCAGGACACTTGTTTTTTTTTGACAGACTTAGACATTTGTTAAGAAGTTTAAAAAGGAAATTTTATCTTGAGAATGATGTATTCAACCCATTAAAAGTTTAAAAAGTAAGTATTTTACATAAAATTTGTAAATTACTTTTATTTTTGAATCATTAACGAGTGCCCTTAAGATATTAGTTATCAAAACCCTTTAAATAACAATACAAGACTTCATTCAGCGTGGGCTTCAAGCTGAAGGCTACTTAACTGAACTATCATTAACCAAGTAATGTCAATTTGGTTTTGTTTACAATTTAAGAACTCTACAAACCAAGTTGCTACCATTTTCATTCACACGTGTACTGTATACTGGTTTCAGACTAAATAAAGTTAAAACCCAACCCAACATGATTATTATAATATAACGATCACACAACGTAATTTCGTGGCAATTCAAGTAGCTTTCCCCTCTTTCTCTCCCAACATACAAGCTCCATTGGTCAACCACGGCATCATCACACAATACACTGTTCAATAAACATGAGCAATATTATATTTATACTCTATATTAAAAACGAAAAGTATAATAACACAAGTCAGATGGAGCCAAATTTAGGGGTGGGAAGTACAACATAATATGTCTATGAAAAACAAGTACAACATAATATACTAGTATCTTCCAAACAAAAAAAATAATACTAGTAGAACCTTTCAAAAAAATTAATATACCAGTAGGCAGTAGCATAAAAGATAAATCCTAAAAAATGGATAAAAACATACAATATTTTTTAACCTAATGTTGCTGCAAAGTATTTATCGATTTTATAGATTGTTTATCGGCTTCAATAAATCTAATCACTTTTGGTAGAGTTTCTTTTCTCAACCATATTTTATTCGTCAACAAATCTCAAACTTGATATCTAAATAAAAAAACCCGAACTTGATATTATGTTGTTGTCAATTCGAAAGTCAATCCAGTGATCAACGGATAGCTCTTAAATGTAATTATCTATTGTGTTTCAAACGATCATGCTAAGGAAAAAACAGTGTCTCGAATGTGGATTCATTAACTCCTCTAAAAAGTGTTAAATGCAGTTTTGGAATTTTTTATGACCTACTATAATTATGAATTGCATAAGTAAAAGTAAAGCAGAAAGATAAATGCTAAATTTGCGAAAATAAACATGCTTGATTGATCGCATGTGTTGAAATGAAATATATCACGAGGCATTTATAGAGAAAACTAGTTCGACTAGCCAAAATATTATGACCTACAAAGTCTAGTCTCATTTGGCTATTTTCATAATTATTGCGTAGTTATTTCTATTGTTAGATGTACGTGACCCTCCATGTTTGACTTGTTTTGCCCATCTTGCACCGTTTTTTCGTTTTCCTTATATCCACATGCGATATTGCCTTAGATGGTGCCTTTATAAAGATAATCGCTTGAGTTAATAAAGCTACAAAAATAAAACACAAACAAAACACTAAATTATCCAGTTCCATGTGTCTTTGACTAATTCCGACCCTCTCCCAACCTTTCTCAATCTTAATGAACCTTAAAAACATTCACATATCTTATTCTCAACTATTTTTTAACTCACTAGTCCACATTCTACTAAATTAACAACTTAATTATTTTCAGGATAAAGAGTTAAATTACAGACAAATTATATTTAGATTTATACAATGATATGTCATAAAATATTATGTAGAGACGGCAATTTGGTATTATTACATCATAGTCCACCATTGCATTGCTCTGCTTCTTCTTCTTCTCTCTCTAATCTACCACTATTCAAGTACAAGACCATGCTTGATATTAAATATTGAGTGAACTATGTTGATTCTTATCTGCAACTAAACAAATTCAATTCAATTCCTAAGTGTGAAACTGAATTTATTATTTTCTTCATAGCCGCCTCTACTCTTCTTATGTGTATCTGTTTCTTTCAGCTCCCCAACCCAGATCCCAAGTTACCAACTTTCCTTTCTTTTACACCTGATTTTGTCTTTTACTTCACTTCCACGTTTTTCAATTTCCTACATAGCTGCCTCCTTCTGTTTTTTTTCTCTGATTTAGTGTTCCAAGTTTTGGTGAAATTAAAGTTCATTTAACAAAACCCCTCTTTAAAAATTTCATCTTTTGTTGTCACTGTTGGAAATTCAACTTTCCTTTTTTATCAATTCATAATAGTTTCCTCAACAATCCACAGTTGCCCAATTTAGTAAATTGGGCTATTTGTTTTGGTTAATTGCTTTTTAGACAAGTTTTGTTATGTTAGTGGAACCATAATTCATTTTGGGGTGTTTAGTTTGAGGTAATCAAGGTTTATGTTTTAGGTTAAGTATATGATACTAGGCCGTGTTTGGATAAACAGCTTATTCTGGAGCTTATAGCATAAGCGCTTATCATATAAGCGCTTATGCTTTCCTTATGTGTTAGGGCAAAAAATTGAAATTGAAGTGCACTGTTTAGTTAAGAATGAATGTTATTGTTGTGTTCTTGGTGCTGTTGCTGCAATTGTCAACAATTTTTGGGTCTGAAGTTGTGTTACTGACAAAGGGTTGTGGCGATAATTTAGTAGCAAATTCATATTCTAGTCATGGTGAGGAATTGTTCTACATAAATGGAAATGTGGTAAACAAAAGTGATTTCTGTAAAGCTCTCCAATTGTATATTGCAAATGGTTGTGATGTGAAGGATTACTTTGGAAGCAACAACTGTGTGTTAGATTTGGATGTCTCCTTTGGTATGGTTTGTCAAAGATAGTGTTAGTTTGTGATGCACATTTTTTGTTTATGTAATATTCATTTTTGCGTTAATCTTTCAAGAATTTTCAAAACAGCATTTTTTTTAACGATTAAATGCTGATTTTTATTTGTTGCAGTGTATTTGCCTTCAAAAGCAGGAAGGAAACTTTTGCAGAAAGACTTGAAGAATAATTCGACGTCACAAGGAGATTCTAAGCAAGTGTCAAGCAGCCAAGTTGGAATTTTTGCGAGTGGAGCTTTGTTGGTATGTTGTGCCGTTGTTTGTCCTTGTTTCTATGGGAAGAGAAGAAAGGCAACTTCTCATGCTGTTCTGGAAAAGGACCCAAATTCAAGTGAGTAGATGTCCGTTCATATATACCTTTACCTCATAGTTTGATAACTAGCTTGAACTTTATTACCTTAGGGCCTGTTTACTTACCAAACAGTTTTCATTTATGAAATTTGCGTTCATTTTAAGTTGCTAACAAGGAGATAGATAGAAGACTCGTGTAGTGAATAATATTGACAGAGAGAAGGCAAACAGATAGTTAGGGAGAATGCATTTTCAAAAAACAATGAAAACAATGTTTTCACATTTTGAAAAATTCATAAATGTTGAATCCGTTTTCATAAATTATAGGGAAGTATTGAATCCGTATTCTATAATGTTTATTAGTTGAAGCGAAGATGAAAAGCAGGAAACATGAAAAGTTAACAGACCCTTAATTTTTAGTTTCTATTGTTATAGATTGCGCTTCCTCTTACCTTTGAATGACTAGTGATGAACAATTTTGCTCTTGCAGTGGAATTAGGTTCCTCCTTTGAACCATCAGTTTCTGATAAGATCCCGGCTAGTCCACTTCGGGTGCCACCTAGTCCGTCGAGATTCTCAATGTCTCCAAAACTCAGCAGACTTCAGTCATTGCATCTCAACCTGAGTCAGGTTTCTAAAGCTACCCGTAATTTTTCAGAAACATTACAAATAGGAGAAGGAGGTTTTGGAACTGTCTACAAGGCTCATTTAGACGATGGCCTGGTTGTGGCTGTAAAACGTGCAAAAAGGGTAAGAAGTAACTCTTGATATATACTTTAGAAATCTGCAGTCAACATTAGAGTGCGAAAGTTCTGGATTCTTTTTATCGGAAAAATATGTATGGATATGATATTATACTATATTGTGAACTGTTTTGACTATTGTGTACCACTAAAATTGGTAGAAGTACTTTCTTATCTTAATGGCGACGACATCACTTAATCATACAGGAACATTTTGAGAGTTTGAGAACAGAATTCAGCAGTGAAGTCGAACTTCTGGCCAAAATTGATCATCGAAACCTTGTGAAGCTACTCGGCTATATTGACAAAGGAAACGAACGTATCCTTATTACGGAGTTTGTGGCAAATGGTACTCTTCGAGAACATTTGGATGGTAAGTCTGTAATATTCTTTAACAATATTTGTATTCAAATATGGAAACTAATTTTTTTTTTTATGACAAATGTTTTTTTTTATGACAAATGTTAATATGTTAATTGTTATGTTAGTATTTTCTCCCTTGCCAGGATTCGAACCTTGGACCTTTAACTCCTTAATTCCTTTAACCTTGGATCCCCCTGTATGGGAACTGATGCCGAATATCGTTTTGGTATTGATGGCAGGTTTGCGTGGAAAAATTCTGGATTTCAATCAGCGCCTTGAAATTGCAATTGATGTTGCACATGGATTGACCTATCTGCATCTGTATGCAGGTCAGTAATCCCTTTTAATATTTATTATGCAAACATGTTCATGTTCTACATTTTCTTTGCATACAAGCCAAATGTAAAATGTACACTGCATGTTAGAAAACTAGTTAGCTTATAATACTATAAACAAATGCTGTGAAGTCTCAAGTTTAAAGAAACAACTTTAACCGGAATTAAATGTTGTTGGACTATTCAAACACAGTCTATTAACTAAACATTATGCTCAAGTAGTCATCATTGATATATTTTTATTAGGCTTTAAGCTTTTGACTTTTGGCATATTCATGCATGCATAATTCCCCCTAAAATCTAATACTTCCTCCGTCCCACAATAATTGATCTATTTGACAATTTTACACAAATTAAGAAAAGTGTATAATTGAAAGAGAGAGATAGAGAGAATAAGACTTTTTACCAAATCACCTTTATCAAGTATTGTGTATTCACCATTAGCTTAAATGCTAAGTAATATTAACTTAGTAGTGATGTGAGTAGTATTAATTAGAGGGTACAATTGAAAAAGAAGATATTAATATTGCATTGAAAATCGAAAGTATCATTCATTTAGGGACAGATTTCTTTTGTAAATAGGTCGATTTTTGTGGAATGGAGGGAGTAATGTTTATAGGTCTTCCAATTGATGTCTAATATTTGTCTTATCTTAGAACAGAAAAACAAATTATCCATCGCGATGTGAAATCATCCAACATTCTTCTGACTGAAAGCATGCGAGCTAAAGTAGCTGATTTTGGATTTGCAAAGCTTGGTCCTGTAAACAACGACCATACACACATTTCTACCAAAGTGAAGGGAACAGTCGGCTATTTGGACCCTGAGTATATGAAAACATACCATCTCACTCCAAAAAGTGATGTTTACTCATTTGGAATTTTGCTTTTAGAAATACTGACTGGCCGTCGCCCTGTGGAGCTGAAAAAAGGTCCTGAAGAGCGAGTTACATTAAGATGGGTAAGCTCACAATTTGTTCTTATTTTGATGTTCTTTACACATATTTGTTAGCTATCAATTTAAGTGCTGGCATACTTTGAGAAGATGATATAACTTAATAGGCTGGCATCCAGCCAAGTGATCCTCTAAGTTAAGAATAATTTCTGCTGTCACTTCGGAAAAATTGATAATTTTTGTCGTTATTCTCGGTGGGAATAATTTGATATGAGTTGCGGACTGATTCAATCCAAAAGGATTTTGTATCAATTGATGAGAGAAAATTGTGATTGGAATAAATTTTGTAAGTTAGGCTCACAAAACTGACATGTAAAGGGATGATTATCCAAAACTTATAATCAAGACTACTTCATATCTCTAGTCAATGTGGGACTCTATGCACACCCTCTCACGCCTAGGACCGTACATTTGGAGAATGGACACATATGGGTAACAAAAATCTTGATCTAAAAAGATCAATGATAGGCTTTGATACTATCCTAAAATTTGGGCTTAGGGTCTAACTAAACCCTATAAAATCGATCTTTAAGGGAGGACTATCCAAACCTTATAAGAGATCTAGGATAGACTTTGATACAGTAAAATTTCTCAAACCTGCAAAATTGGTTTAAAATGAGGATTGTCCAAGCCTTTTTTTTGTGAAGAAGCTAATTAGCCCACCCAAATTGGTACCGGGAAGAATGAACCTGAGACCTTGAGGAGGAGATCCAAGCCACAAGCACTACTTAGGTCATATCTCTAGTAGAAGTGGGGCTTTCAACGTAACTAATTGTAATTTCCCCTTTGAAGAACTGTAGTTGCAACTTGTTCTCTTTGGACGTGTTTACGGGCATTAGCAACATGGGCAAGATTACAGTACTGAAAAGCATTATATATATGCAGAATTTTCTAGTGAACTAGTAATTGTGGGACGGTGTTAATCTTCTTGCTTATTAGTAATCACTGCAGTAGTAATAGATGAAAAACTTGGTTGTTGTTCCTCTTCATTCTTAAGCACTCAAACTCAAACTGTATGATTCTGATCTTTTTGCAGGCCTTCAGGAAATATAATGAAGGAAGTGTGGTGGAACTGCTTGATCCTTTAATGCAAGAAGCTGTAAAAACAGATGTTGCTATGAAGATGTTTGATTTGGCATTTAATTGTGCAGCACCAGTAAGATCAGATAGACCTGACATGAAAACAGTGGGTGAGCAATTGTGGGCAATAAGGGCAGATTACCTCAAGAGTAGTAGCACAACTGCAAGGAGAGAATGATTGGTGAATTTGACCATTATAATGATATTCTCAAGTTGGTTCTTTTTCAATTTTGCTTTTGAAAAAAAAAATAAAAAAAGATCTTTTCTTTACTTCTTACTTTACCATGCCTAAAAGTGTTTCAGGCATTTTGACATGTTAATTTTCATTTGGGGTTTTAATCTAGATGGGTTTCTTAAGTTAATTCAACCATAAACTGCAAAAGTCATTCTGAAGTTTAGACTGTGGGAGATTTTTTACTTAGAAAATAGCAACATGTTGACTCTGTTCCACTAGTGTGTTTAATGTTTATCTCTACCCTTTGACTCTATTCTACTTGTTGGAATATTTTCCTTGTAAAGTTGAATGTGGATTTTGGTTCCTTTGGATCAGATCATGAAAATTCCTCAATCAAAATAAAATTATGGCTTAAATAGGTTTTAGCTAGTATAAAACATGTTTTGTTTTTGTTTGGTCCTCTAAATATTGTCATCTTGTATGATATGGTTTTGTAAAAAAAAGTATAAGAATATCGTTACAGTTGAGCCTTTTACTGGATCACAATGGAGAAACTAGAAAGTCAAGGCAGTTGTTCATTTTCAACACTACGAATTCTAATGAATAATGACAGCTCCTTTTCACTATATAGTACCAAACATTGAGTTCATTAACTACAATTTGCACGACATTAGCTTGACCAACCTGTAAAGTTGGGACAATAATGTGGTTTTGTTTGTTCTCATTATGTTCTCTTCATAATTTAGAATGAATCATTAGCTACATACTCCCTTTCGACTTCAACCTGTCGACACACTATTCATCAACTGTGATCAATAAAACCCTCATTTAGTCAAAATTATAGTACACCTCGGGACTCTACTATTGATATACTCCTTTTCATAGGCAAATGTTAGTAGGTTAACTGTTATTCTTGGTATTTTTTCTCCTTCTTTCTCCTTCTTTCTCTTTTGTTAGAGTTCAAACCTTTAGTCAAAGAGTCCACCAAACTACTCTACTAGTAATAGTTTCAACCACTCCAATTTATGTAAACATTTTTGTGCATACATAAATTATAACCAAAATACCTTTAAAATAAAATATAATTTCAAAATCCTTTCAATCGTTTCTCTCCTTGACTCCTTTCCAAACCGCATATTCATTACAAACTGAGTTTACATAGCCTACATAAACTCAGTTTACATAAGTAAACTCAATATATACGAACAAGGACCGTTTCAGTATTATCATCAAATTTAATTAAAATTGGGTGTAACCGAAGTTTTTTAGGGTGTGAATATAAAATGTCGAATGAAAGTTAACTTCTAAACTAAATAAAATACATTTCATTATTTCACTTAACAATTAAAACAATAAGTTATAACATCATTTCGCCTTTGTTCTATTTGTTTTCCATCTATACGAATATAGCCTTGTTGTTCTGTGTGGGAGGCATTCATAAATAATATTTGGTATAATGAGCTCAATAATGTGCAGCAATAATTTACAAGCCAAGGAGCTCATTGTGTAACAATTTGATTTTCCTTTTGGAAATGCGAGTATAATAATAATTCGGACCTTTGAATTCCATCAAATTATGAGAGAAAAAAACCATAAACTTTTCTAGAATGTGTAAGCTTAATTAAGCTTGATGGTCTTGCTCAGATGCCAGAAAGAATTTTTTCTAGAAAAGTTTGCCAAAATCTTAATCTTTTCCACCTGCTTTTTACCAGAAAAGGATGCATACCCAATATATGTTCCGGTGTAAAATCATGCCGCGTTAATATACCCACCACAGGCGATCTCTGTAGTCACCATGAACAAAATAAAACTTAGTTTAGTGAACTGCAGAACAAAAATAATAATAATAATAATAGTGCATTGAATTTAAAAGGATTTCTTCACAAGAAAAAACTAATGAAAACCCTGGGATTTCTTTACAAAAATTGTATAACAACATATAAATTTAGCACCCATGAAATAAGCAAATTACTTACACCGGGTATCTTGGGTATCACGAGCAAGTGTCTTAAACCGACCTCTCGAAAAAGTATAAGTGCCTTTGCCAGTGACATTGTTTCCACAACAGTGTAAGGCGAAGCATTGGTAAAAGGATGTAGATCAATGAACATGCCCATTTCTTCCTCCGTTAACTGTATATCCTCAATCTTCACACGTTCAACTGAACCCTTCTTTGCAAAATCATCTGATGAAAACTTTCTCACGACATCGTAACTATTCGCCACAGGTGATGGCAAGAAAGCTTTCTTCTTTAACAATGTGATAAGATGATCGCGAAGGATTATACCGAATAAAACCGGAGCTTCTGAACGTGGAGGCTCGTCAATAACAGGGAATCCGTTGTGTGCTGTTGTTCTAAGGACAAACACAATGTTGCGAACCTTCTCTATGCCATTAAACATCTGAAGCGGGCCTGTGACTACATCACCTACTGTTAATTGCCTCATATATGGTTCAGCATGAGTTTCTAAATAAGGCAAACCTTTGGCTTTCATTATAAGGTCATATACATTTGCATTGAAAACATTTGCTACACTCTTGGAGACCACAAGCACCATCATTATTAAGGGTAGCAATAACAGGTTATTGGTCAGTTCTAGCATAATTACACACAGAGAAACCGTCGTCCTCATAGATCCACCGAGAAGAGAAGCGGCGCCAAGTACTGCATAAAGGCCTTTGCTAAGATTGGACCGTTCTCCAACCAATATTCCAACCAGGCGTCCATACGATGCACCAGTCACGATAATTGGCACAAACAGACCGGCCGGGGCAACAATTCCACAGCTAAATATACTTAAAAAGAGACATATGATAAAAAAAACCAACATTGACGAAAGCTCGAATTCATTGTCAGTGTGCATGCTAAATAGGTTTCTGATAGCATCATCATTTGTGTTAAAAATGAGACTGGCAAGGCCATTGTAGTGATTAGGAGGGCATTGGAATTTCTTGTAGATGCCGGATCGACCTATTGTTGGACAAGGCTCAACAGCATCAGGAGGACAAGGACGGCATTTTGCAAGCCATGGCAATCCGAAAAGAAGACATGATGTAAAAATGGAGATTAAACAAGCAAGAAAAAGTCTGCAGATAGTGCCTTTCCTGCAAGAGTAAATAATTCGAAGAATGAGCTTGGACAGAACACAACAGTGTACAACGTTACGAAAAGTTTAATTTTTGCCATGCTGATTTAACTACAAAAAGAGAAACTTACTCGTTGATAACATTGTATATGCGAAGAACTTTGTTTGTCATAAAATTAAATAAGCTTCCAAGTAACCCTCCTACAACAGCAAGAATAAACACAGGAGGAACATCTACCAAATGGTATGAAATACTTGCTGAATAAGCATCAAACATTATCAGTCCCCCTTTACCAAATAAACCGCACTTGTCGCTTAGACATACATCAATCATAGCTCGAAGGAAAATTGCAACTGTTGCTGTTGTAAAAAAAGCTCTCCATAGAAGGGCAGTTCTCCACCTGTAGAACATAAATTAAACATTTATTAATTTACCTTTGAGACAATTTCCATCTGAAGAAAGAAGGTTTTCAATAAAAAATATGACAAAATACCTAGAAACAATATTCAGATAAACATCTAGAAACAAGCTCGTTGAACAGTTAATGAAAAGTCATTCATATGACAAAAATACGATTCCAATCCTCAAGCAAAACAATGTGAAAATTGAGAGTTTACAACAATAAAATTTTATGTTTGGAAGATAGATAGGCATACAAACCAAGATGCCATCTCTTCAAGAGCAAACAAGACGCCGCCAACAGGGGCACGGAAAGCAGCAGCAATCCCAGCAGCTGATCCGCATATTATTAGATCCCGTCGATCACGGTCGTTCTTAAAAAATCTTAACCATCTCCATGTTATTCCATATCTTTTGGAACCTCCCTGACCCAACAATGCTGCCACACATGCACCTGTGTGCACCATAGGCCCTGCCTTGCCAATAACAAGAGAGCCTGACACTGCTGTAATGCTTCCAATAATCTGTAGATAGAAGCAAGCAACATGAAAGTAAATCACTTTTTCAGAAAATACAACACTTCCTGTCGGACTATATCTAATAAAGGAAAGTAGAGTACTAGTTAAGAAACAACAGTGCCAATGATAGATTATGAGGCTGAATTCTGTTGTTGGTAAAAAGGTACTAAAGCATGTGCTCTATGCGTTATGGAAAGAAAAGATAGGATATCGGAGAAAAGTAAACCGCAGGCAAGGCTACAATGATATATGGGATTGAATCATTAAATTTGTGGATGCAATGTACTTATGTATTGATTGAGATTCTCTAATGTGACATATCTGGTAAACTCAAAAAAGACCTAAACAATGTAATTGGCACTTGACAGTTTGGCATAAACTAACCAAATTTTGGTAATCCCATCTTCCTACTAAAACTACTAAACAAGTCTTCATGTAACTATTGATCTCCACACAACACCAAACAATTTTAGCATCGTGTATTATAATTTGCTTATGTGGCTTAAGAACTACAAAAGAACTTCAGGAGTATGATCATGAGAATTATAGTATCACATAGAATGTCATAATAAATCAATGTCATGTGTAATATGTCCATCATACCAACGAGCTCGTTATCTATGACACCCTACGAAGGAAAAACCTCAAGACTCAAAGGTGCGTCATACTGTACTAATTGTATATTGCATACCTTCACACAAAGAGTTCGTACAGTAAAAATTCCAGGTGCATCAACACCATTTAGGTAAGCCTTCACCTCTGATATGCCTGAACCAGCAGCAGTAGGTGCTATAAAAGCCGTTATTATAGACGCAAAAAGCGTGAGACTCAAATTTGAAGTAAAAAATATAAAAAAGGCAAACATAAACCTGCAATCAATTCAGAATTTTATCAGCAACATAAACAAGAAAGTAATAATGGCATAAAAAGAAAGTACAAAATAAATTAAAAATCTCAAGGGAACATAAATAGTACCTCCTTTCCAACATCATATTGGATGTGGTGACAAACTTGATACCAGCAAGATTTTCAACAGCAAGATTGTTACAAAACCCAATAAAACCAACAATTAAACCAATCATAAAACACAATAGCCACTTCATACATATATACTGCAAAATCTGAACAACCCCTCTACTTCTCCAATCCTGCTTGAAGAATTCATTTTCAAAAATCCTGCAAACCCATAATAGAAACTGAATCAATTAAGAACAGGGTCATAAAAAAGATTCAAACTTTGAACAAAAGAAGAAGACCCAGATGAAAAAACAAAAAACTCACTCATAATCAAGACTCTCAATAGGGCAGACATTGGCACCAACGATGGCAACTTGTGAAGTTGAGTTGATAATGGATCTTTGAGAAGATAACAAGGGTCGGCGAAGAAGAGGTTCGGATTCTCCATTAGAAAGATGATTATTGGACATGACAGAGATTATAGTAGCAGTTGTTTTGTGAGTGTTGTGTCAGAGTGTGTGGTTTCAGACACGTGAGGTTGACATGGTGAAAACAGTCAGCGAGAGAAATATTTGTAGTGAGTGTTTAACGTTGTACTTGTGATATAATAAGGTTAAAACAGGAAATTTCTCAAAAGACAACAACGTTTGTGGCGTGAAACATGGTGGTAGGAGTGTGGTGTGGACTTGAGTTTCTGTATTTTTGGTAACAGTTTGACTCTTTGCAGATCAAGAATCTCCAAAGCCTTTGGACAAAAGGTAACGTAACAGTAACACATTTCTATATTAAAATCGAAATGTAATAATGGTAGGCGAAGAAAGAAGTGATCATTATAAAATGATTAAACAATTCATATCCAAAGTTTAGGTGTATTTACGATAAAGTTAACTTAACAAATCAAAATTCATTGCGTAAAAAAGAAAACAAGTCAAATTCATTTTAAATTAGTTAAAAAAAATTCACTTTCAATTAAATCCACACACACCCACTTTATAGTTTTGGAAGCAAAGCAATGTGTAAATTGTTAAGTACATCAATTTAACAAAAAAACATATTAATACATCGCTTGGAAAGAGAAAAAAAAAAGTCTATAAAAAGACAACAACGTTTTTTTTTCTTTCAAAGGGCAACGTTGTTGAACAACTGAACAACATTTGATAATTTGTGAACTTGAAGCGTATATAATGAAATCATTTGGGTCGGGGGGCCGGTGGATATAATGCTATACCAAAATAGTTATATGAGACACCTCAAATTCAAAATGCACAATTCAATATTGTTATACCGTTTTTCTATCAAAAATATTTTGATGTTGTGCATCTTATGTAGATTATTTTTGACACAAAAGCTATTTTAATATAAAGTTAAAAATAAAAAAAATTAAACTTAAAAAAATAATTGAAGTTTAACAATTAGTAATGGCAAACAACACTACTGTATTGTAAACAAAAAAAAAAAAAACAACACTACTGTAATCAATTGCAATTTAGCCTTCTATTAACACATCTATTTACAACTTTAAAGCTACACTTACAATTTTGTTTTTGACACCAAAGGATTGAGATGATAGGAGATCTTTTTAAGATAAGTCTGATCTGTCAAACATTCAGGGCCGATCCAACACGTTTGTAGGGCTAAAGTGAATTTTGAAAGGAGACCTTATAAATATGTTGATAAATAAACATAAAAATTTAAGAGTGTAGTTTTATTTGAGGCATGTCGAATACTAAATATTGTTAACATTTGAACATTGAACCGGAAGATTAAACACACAAAAAAAAAGAAGCTACTTTTAGGATCAAACTTACAATATGAACTACATCTCTCCATTTAACTACCAACAAAGTTAGGCGCAAAAATGTTTAAAAAATTTGCCTCACAAAAATATATTTAAAGTGAAAAAAGATTGAGAAGCCTAGTATGCAACTCTATTTTATCTTAAAAAGAAACTTTATCATTTATTGTGATTCTATATGGCTTGAGAGATTAACAAATTTTCAGTGAAATTGTAAATCATTATGCGAGGATGAAGAGATTTAAATGAAATGAAATCTATCGATAAAAAGCACCTTATTGAGTGTTTTTTATTAGTGGGACGGCAGGAGCAGGACAAAAACAGCAGGGACAGTAAAACAATCAATCTATCTTGGTTTGACCAAAAAATAAATCTACCTTAGAAAAAAGAAAGAAAGAAGTAGAAGAAAAGGTGAAATGCTATTCCTCTATAGCAAGCAATAGCCGCAAACACATTTCACTGCTGTTGTAAATGTAAATGCAACTATTTATTTATTTTCACTTCACTTTAACACTGTCCAGTCTCCACAGTTTCAACAACTCATACATACCCTTCGATTTCTCCGGCCGTAAAAATGGGTTTCGTCTTCGGAGTGGTGGTCGGAATAATAGTCGGCCTTGCCATCATTATCGCCTTCGTCCGCTCCGAGAATTCCCGCTCCGCCCGACGATCTCAGCTCGCAACCACAATCGCCGCTTTTGCTCGAATGACAGTCGAAGATTCTAGAAAGCTTTTACCTTCTCAGTTCTACCCTTCTTGGGTCGTCTTCTCCAATAGACAAAAATTAACTTGGCTTAACTCTCATCTTACCAAGATCTGGCCCTATGTTAATGAAGTAACTACCTACCTTTATCCTTTTTCTTTTTAATTATCTTTTTATCTGCTGATTACAATTTGATTCTTTTTTGTTAGGCTGCTTCTGAGCTTATTAAGACATCGGCGGAACCGATCCTTGAAGAATACAGACCAATGATTTTATCTGCTCTCAAATTTTCCAAGTTTACTCTTGGTACTGTTGCACCACAATTTACAGGTTTGTTCATTTCATTCTACATTTTATAGAAATTCATAAATACTTAAATAAATGTGGATGGATTCTGCTGTATCTTCAAATGTTAATCTGATATTAGTGCCTACATTAATTCATTGTTTCTGCAATACTCTATTTAGTACAAACTGTTGTCAAATAGTGGCTATAGCGTTGTAAAATAGTGGAATTTAAGCAAACCACCAATGTCAGCGATCCACTAATGACAACATTGGCTCTGTTTGGTAAAAAAGAGCGGATAGATGATAAGCTAGCTTATATCAGATGACTTATAAGCTAACTTATAGCTGATAATAGATAAGCTAACTGATTGGATTTGTAGTGTTTTGTAAAATTAAACATTGAAGTAGCTTCTAAATATATGAAATGACCTAAAAAATTTTGCATTTAATTAATATTTATTTTTTTCAATTAAGATTGCAGGGATAAAATGGAGATAAACAGTGATAACCTATAAGTTACTTGAATTAGCTTATTGAAAACCACTATAAGCTAAAATAAGCTATAAGCTTGTGTAAATTTGACACTTACCAAACAAGTGTTTTTTAAGCATACGAGCTTATAAGCTATAAACCGTAAGCTCAAT